>Ga0153941_1000540_pt1 | contig 16589 bp, 14 predicted proteins | sample TSNJ025MetaG_FD_104733 | JGI IMG/M metagenome (GOLD analysis project Ga0153941, IMG submission 104733) | Attine ant fungus gardens microbial communities from New Jersey, USA - TSNJ025 MetaG | ecosystem: Host-associated > Fungi > Mycelium > Unclassified | place: USA: New Jersey, Brendan T. Byrne...
CCATACCGGCGGTTCCTGGTATTATTCCTGTGAAATCGACTTAGGGTTCTGCGGAGGTTTCCGAGGCGCGGCGGCTATTCTGGCGGAAGATCCCTTGTTTGGGACGATCTGTTATGGTGGTATCTTAAGTAAGACAGATCAGTGCTGCCAGGTTGACATTAGTGATGGCGTGCAGCGCAGGTTCCATTATATAACGAAGGATAAAAAACTGCATGTGGAATTACAGCATGGGAAATTTACAGAAGAAAACAGTGTGGAAATTGCAATGGACCTGAGCAGGATTGAACTGCGTTTCAAGACAGTGGAGGGTGCCCGAAAGGTGACTGTGAAGCTGCTCATTGAGGACTTGGGGGATTATGAAGCTGAGGTGACTGGGCTGGGAGTGGAAAATCAGGGGGAAACATTTTGCCAAAACGTGGAAACGCAGAAAGAGGCACTGTATCAAAGCATGGAAACGCAGAAAGGGGCACTTTGTCAAAGCGTGGAAACGCAGAGAGGGACACTTTGTCAAAGCGTGGAAACGCAGAAAGGGGCATTTTATCAAAGCATGGAAACGCAGAAAGGGGCACTTTGTCAAAGCGTGGAAAATCATAAGGAGACATTCATCCATGTGGAAGGCGGAGCGGAAATAATATCATTAACATTAATTAGAAAGGAAGCTTGTCATGAAGAAAGAATTTTATAAAGGCAACAGGGAACGTCTCTATCACAGCATGAAATGCAATTCCCTGTTGGTATTATTTTCCGGTAAGGAAATCCGAAAAACCAACGATGAATATTATCCTTTTTATACCGACAGAAATTTTTTATATCTGACCGGTCTGGACAGCATGGAATTTATACTGACAGCCAGGAAAGATGCAGCAGGCAGTACAGAAGAAACCGTATATATACTGCCCCCGGATCCCATGAAAGAGCGATGGACAGGGAAACGAATCAAGCCCGTGGAGGCAGCTGAGCAATCAGGTATTTCAGACATCAGGTTTCTTGCGCAGTTTACATCGGATTTTCACTTATTGGCGGTTTGTGGTTATTATGAATATCTGTATTTGGATTTATATAAGGCAGACCCTTCGGATCAGGACCGGCCGGCACACGGATTCTGTCAGCAGGTTTTCTCTTCGTATCCTTTCCTGAAGCCGGAGAATGCCAATAACTTGATCAGGCGGCTGCGCACCATCAAGCAAGCCTGTGAAATCGCAGCTATGAAGGAAGCGGAGATGATTACCCGGGATGGAATCGCTGCAATGATGAAAGCCTCCCGTCCGGGCATGTATGAATATCAGTACAAGGCAGAATTTGACTATGCTCTGGGACAGTACGGCTCTCAGGGTGCAGCATTTCCTTCCATTATCTCGGCCGGCCGCAACAATTTCTATATTCACTATTATTCTTATAACGGGCAGGCCCGGGATGGGGATATGATCCTGAATGATGTGGGTGCCTGGTACGATAATCTGATGAATGATGTATCCAGAGGCTGGCCTTGTAATGGTAAATTCAATGAGAGGCAGCGGCTTTTGTATGAATGTGCATTGCATACCTCAGACCATATGTTTCGGACCATCAGACCGGGCATGAAAATGAAGGATGTGGACCTGACGGCAAGAAAATATAACTTTGAGCTGCTGAAAGAGGCAGGCGTGCTGAATAGTTATGAAGAAATCGGCACTTATATGTGGCATGGAGGAGCACATCACGTAGGGTATGATGTTCATGATATGGTGGAACAGCCGGATGTGATTGCGCCGGGTATGGTATTTTGTGTGGATATTGGAATCTATCATGAAGAATGGGGCATTGGGTTCCGTCTGGAGGATAATTGCCTGGTAACAGAGGAGGGATGCGAGAATCTGTCCGCCATCACCCCCAGAACAATAGAAGAAATCGAAGATACCATGAGGAAAGGGTAAAATCAGGAATGAATCAGGTGATTATGTGCGTCTGTGCGGCAGGCGTACTGCTCGGGGGGCTGGATCGGATCTTTGGTAATAAAAGAGGCTATGGAAAAAAGCTGGAAGAAGGGTTTTTATTACTGGGTCCCACAGCCCTGTCCATGGTGGGAATTATTTGTCTGGCACCTGTATTGTCCCAGGCATTGGGTAAAGTAATTATTCCCCTTTATCAGCTGATTGGCGTGGATCCTGCTATGTTTGGAGGTCTTTTGGCTATTGATATGGGGGGATATCAGATGGCCGGGGAGTTGGCTTTGGATCCCCTGCTGGGGAAGTATTCCGGCATTGTTGTGGGAGCTGTTTTTGGTTGTACGGTGGTATTTTTGATTCCGGTGGGAATGGAAATCGTCACTCGGGAAGATCGTCCGTTGTTTGCAAGGGGTATTATGACAGGACTTATCGTGATGCCCGTGTCACTGGTTGTGGGCGGACTGGTCTGCGGTCTTTCTGTCTTGCAGATACTGCATCAGAATGTGCCCGTTTTGATGCTGGCACTATTATTGATGCTGGGATTGTGGAAGATTCCGGATGCTATGGTCAAGGGATTTGCGGTTTTCGCCGGAGGTATCCGGGTGGTGGTCACCATTGGCCTGATGATGGGAGCAATCAGCTATCTGACAGGGATTACGATTCTGCCGGGGCTTATACCTGTGGAGGAAGCTATGGAAGTAGTATCTGCTATAGGGATCGTAATGTTGGGAAGTCTCCCCATCACAGAGCTGCTTGTCAGATACCTGAAACGCCCTTTTACCTGGCTGGGGACCAAGTGCGGCATGAATGAAAGTAGTGTGGCAGGCCTGCTGGTGTGTCTTGTAAGTGTGATTCCGGCTATTACCATGCTTAAAGGTATGGATAAGCGCGGCAAAATTGTGAATGTGGCCTATATGGTAAGTGCGGCAAGTATGCTGGCCGCCCATCTGGGCTTTACCATCAGTGCAGAGCCCGATATGACAGGAGCGCTTCTGGCAGCCAAGCTTTCCGGCGGTGCGGCAGCAGTTGCTGTTTCACTGTTTGTTACAAGGAAGGAAAAAAAGGAAGGGAAAATGGCTTAATTTTATCTTGCGTTATTATCGTGATATTGGTATAATGCCTGAGTAGTACTTGAGTTGATTAAACAAGTTAAAGGTGGTGTATTAAATGTCAGGTATAAAATATGATAAAATATATGCTGATTTAAAAAGCAAAATAGAAGAAGGCGTATATCCCTTTCAGGAACTTCTCCCGTCAGAATATACACTTATTGAACAATACGGATGCGCCCGAAATACCTTACGGCGGGCGATCGCGCAGCTGGTGACGATGGGATATGTACAAAGCCTGCATGGCAAGGGGGTCAGGGTTATCTATCAACCCCAGCCGCCCTCTCAGTATTCTTTGGGGCGGATAGAGTCTTTCCGCGAAGCCTCGCTGCATAACAAGCAACAAGCCCAAACCAAGGTTGTATTGTTCACGGAGCTTACTGTGAATGAAAAGATACATGCCCGCACATTATTTCCCATTGGATCTGAAATATATTATGTGCAGAGGGTGCGTTATCTGGACGGCAAGGCACTGATTATTGATCATAACTATTTTCGTAAGGATATTGTACCCGGCCTGACCATAGAAATCTGTGAGGCGTCTGTATATGATTATATAGAAAATACGCTGCGCCAAAATATCACAACCACAAAACGGGCGGTTACAGTGGAGCGGGTAACGGCTCTGGATGATAAATATCTGGAACTGAACGACTGTAACTGCGTAGCCGTGGTAAGCAACAGTACCTATAATGCCGATGGTATTATGTTTGAATTTACCCAGTCACGGCACAGGCCTGATTATTTCGTGTTCTATGACCAGGCTCACCGTATAAAATAATACATTGTAATTCCGGCTATGGGACAAAGAATGGCACTTAAGCTTGATGCCGCCTGCAGTGTTCCAACATTTCCGTGCATACTCCGCTAACACCCGATTTCATAATCGAAATCAGTTTCCAGATAATTCTGCATAAAATATAAAGAAATAAGGCATAGCTGTACTGCATATGCCTTATTTGGTGTATAAACAGATGATCTGCCGAAAATTTATGAATAAATATTAATCTTTACTTTACAATTTGATAACAAGAAAATGCTATAAAGGAATGACCTGTGTTTTGTATTATTTATGTACAGTAAATGGAGAAAGAGGAGATTACATGGCAGAAATCTTAATTGTTGAGGATGAATTATCCCTGAATGAATTGGTAAAAAGAAACCTGCAGCTTGTAGGGCATCGTTGTACCTCTGTTTTTGAGGGAGCTGCAGCGCTTTATGAAATGGAATGTCATGAATATGATTTGGTTATCTTAGATATTATGCTTCCGGAAATCAATGGGTTTGAGGTTTATAAAGAAATGCAGGGAAGACCCACAATTTTCCTGACAGCCAGGAGCAGTCTGGCGGATCGTATAAAGGGATTTTCCATGGGAGCTGACGATTACCTTACCAAGCCCTTTGAAATGCTGGAACTGCTGGCTCGGGTGGAAGCTGTTTTACGCCGCACACAAAAGCACAGCAGCAGTTTTGAAATGGGAGATGTACGGATTGACTTTGACGGCCGGCAGGTTTTTCGTAAGGAACTGCTTGTGGAATGTACACCCAAGGAGTACGAACTGCTGGAGGTAATGGTTAACAACCGTAATATTGCTTTATCCAGAGACAGGCTGCTGGAACTGGTGTGGGGATATGACTATGATGGCGACACACGGACAATTGACGTACATATACAAAAACTGCGAAAAAAATTAGGCTGGGAGAGCGTGATAAAAACGGTTCACAAGCTCGGTTATCGATTGGAGGGAGGTGTATGAAACATCGAACCTTCCTGACAACGCTCATTCTATTTCTTTTAACCTTCAATCTTGGCATATTACTGGTTTGTGTCATCACATTCAAGGAATCTATCAATCGCTCAAAAGAGCGAAGTATAGGAGAACACTATTTTATTGTCTCTGGGATCGTAAAGGATTTCACCGCTCTGGAAAGCCGGGAAACTGACATAGAGGCTTCTTTAGGGACACTTCTTCAGCCATATCATTATCTGGCAGGTGATAAAAACGCCAGTCTGACGCTCTATAGGGACAGGACACTGGTCTATTCCATTGGACGTGAAATCATACCGCTGAACAACCTGGGCGAACTGCCCCGGGAAGGAAACAGGCTTGTGGAAACGCAGAATATAGACGACAGCACCTATGTCATTGTGTCCGGTAAGCTTCCCCAGCCCTTCGAAACTTACGCGGCTGTTTATTATTATGATATAACAGAGACAATCCTTTCCTGGGAACAAATGAAAAATATACTGTTTTTTGCTGGATTCATACTTTCCGGTCTGCTTGCGCTATGTCTGTTAATATTACTAAACAGACTTTTCAAGCCGCTTTCACAAATATCCCAGACTTCCCACAATATTGCAGCCGGTTCCTATGACACAAGACTGCCGGTTTCCGGTAATGATGAATTAACTGAAATGTCGCGGAGCTTTAATCATATGGCGGAGGAAATACAATGTCAAATGAAAGAGTTAATAAATTCTGCAGAAAGCAAACAGCAGTTTATTGATAACTTTTCTCATGAGCTCCGCACACCTCTTGCAGTGATCTATGGATATGCCGAGTATATCCAAAAGGCGGCGCTTGCAGAGGAGGACCGGCAATCGGCAGTTGAGTTTATTATGCTGGAATGCAGGCGTATACAGACAATGGCTTATCAACTGCTGGATCTGGCAAATCTAAAATATGAACAAATTACTTTGGAAGAAATTAAAATATCCGGGCTTTTTGAAACAGTCAGACAGACATTACATAACAGAATTACCCAAAAAGAGATTCAAATGGAGTTTATCGCAGATTTTGATATTATTTTGGGAGATGCCTGTCTGCTCCAAAGCCTGTTTGAAAATTTGATAGACAATGCAATAAAAGCCTGCGGCACTGGGGGGCATATCAAAGTACATGCTGCCATAGAAGCAGAAAATAAAATAATCTGCATCCAGGATAACGGAAATGGTATGGAGGCCAAAGACCTTCAGCATATAATGGAGCCATTTTATCGTGGGGATAAGTCAAGGAGCCGCAAGGATGGTTCTGCCGGGCTGGGGCTTGCCATCTGCAGTCAGATTGCCCGGTGTCATGGAGCGGAGCTCACATTTTCCAGCCATCCGGGTACCGGAACGACAGCAAAAATAACTTTTACAGTTTGATAATATTTTGATGATAGTTCTATAATACGCTGTGATTATACTACTATTTGTGATCACAAAAAAGGAATCCGCCAAAGGCGGAGATGGAGGTATAAAAATGATAGCAAAAAAACGAAAAATCTTTATGAAAACCATCCTTGCAGCAACAGTTATAATTAGTTCCAGCACTGTACTGTTTCAGGGGCTTACACAGGTAGCAGCTGCGAAAGAAATCGAAAAGAAGGACATCGTTATGACCAGTTATGACACGATAAGTTATCAGACAGCCGGGGAATCACAATCAGCACAGGCGCGTGTACCGGAGGGATATGTGAAGGCAAATTATACATTGACAGACAATGACCTTCCCTATTATCGCGACAAAAAACCTACCGACAAGGATATAACAAGAGAAACAGCGGCAGAGATCGGTGCTCAGGCCCTTTGGACAGTATTTGACATTGATTTGGAGGGAAAAGTGCTTGAAATGGCATACAATCCGGCAACTGCAGACAATCGTGCAATTTGGGAAGGCTGCTGGTGGATTGACGGTAAAGGAAAAAGCACACAGAATTATTTTTTCAGTGTGGATGCTGTTACCGGTGAATTGCATACCGTACAGTATGCAAGGACATTAAAAGAAAATGCCTCCGTAGGATTTGACACAACCCTGGCACAAAATCCCCAGGAGTATGAAATGCTGGCAAGGAATGTGGCAGAGCAATACGATGTTGTCCCTGGAGCGGTTAAATTGGCTGAATACGCCAATCAGGGCACTTCAAGCAATGACCCGACAATTGATATCAGAGTCACAGGTGAAAATGGAGAACAGGCGCAAATCTCATTCTCCCGCTATGATAAGGCACTTCTGGGCATTGCCTATGATTCATGGTGCAAGGAAGCAGATGTGTCAGCTCAAAATATTGAGAAAGAGATGTAGTACTGGGAAGAAATGTCTGCTTCTGAAAGTACTGAGAACATGATAGTGCCAAGACAGTAACAAACCTGCATAAACGGAAGGTCAATGCGGACAACCTGACATAGTACAGATAGCCCTTTTATAAAAATGAAATAGCCATGCATTTAAGATGTGTTCTTAAATGCATGGCTATATTGGCTGTAAAAAAATGCTTATAATATTCAGCACGTCATTTCAACGAAATGCCGTTCCCCTTCAGCGGCTCGGCAAAATTAACTTCGATGATTCTGATTTTATACTGTTCCCAAAGGACGTCTTCCTCAATTACAAATCCGTTGACTTTTGAAGTTTTTCTTGACTCATTAAATTCCTTAAACTCATTAGAATCAAAATATCTAAATGAAAGTCCCGGGCTGTATCCATCCGGCGCTTGATATCCTAAGTAGTATTCGCAGTTTCCCAAATCATAATATATATTCTGCGAATCCGAAATGCTTTTATCGGCTTCAAGCAACACAAAGGCGAACCCAAGCGGCGATTGGTATTCACCTTCCCCTGATAACAGCCATCTGCCGTAATAGGATGCTGGCTTATCGTTACTCAACATTCGCCCTTTCCATATAATAGATTTGCCATTTTCGCCCCTGCCGTCAAATTCGCATACAAGGACATCCTCAACTGTAAATTGCTCGCCGTCCACCTCGTAAACCAGACGAAACGGGAACTCGCCATATGTATTTATGGGTTCCGGAGGAGTAGGCGTAAAAAATTTTATCACATGCGCCATCGGATATAATACCACCCAAGGCGATATACAAAAAGCGATGATACCGACAACTATGAACGCAATAAATACAAACGGAATCAGGAAACTCCTCCTCATATATATCTACTCCTTCCTTTACGGTGAATCTAACAGGCTATTACCTTAATCTTATCACCCAATATATTCAAATGAATATAGAATTTCCTTCTTGTAAGATAATATATATTTGCCACATAATTTGTATATTTCAATTTTAGCACACTAAATATTTATTTTCTATATAGAAAATTCGTTACTTTCCTTATTCGACAGCATTTCACATGTTTTATTGGGTACGATTATATATAAACGCGGCACGAATGCTTATAGCTAATATGAATGTGAATTGTTATATTTGATATAAACAATCGGTGAGCAAAAGAGAATACTGCAAATGTTGTTCAAAATAACCATATAAGGGCACTATATTTTGAACGAAATGTGCATTGATAATCGAAAAGACTTTTGTGAGTGGATATTGTTTTGGAAGGCACAAAAATATAATAAGGTACAATTATGTATCCGGTTTACGAAAAAAGGAGGTTAAAATGAGAAAACGAAATAAGCCATTATCCATGCTTTTGCTTGTTGCTCTTATGGCAGGAACACTTACAGCCTGTACTGGGAAAGAAACTGCAGCACCGGCAGCTGAAACAGCATCAGTTGAAGCAACGACGTCTGCTGCGGCAGATAACCAGGGTTATAAGGAGGCGCCGATACTGGCGGAGCAGGTTGCTGCGGGGACGCTGGCGGCAGTGGAAGAGAGGCTGCCTGTGGAATCCGACATTATGATTGAGCAGGATGTTGTGTCCATTGGTACATATGGCGGCAGTCTTACATTGCACACAACTGACAACGGCAGATGGAGTGCATGGGGTCCTGTGACAGAACAGGGAATGTTTCGTTTTAAGCAGGACGGATCAGGCGAAGCGGAAGCAAATGTGTGTAAGGATTTTTATTCCAATGATGACGCAACGGTATGGACGCTTATCCTGCGGGAGGGTATGCGTTGGTCAGATGGTGAGCCGTTTACAGCGGATGATGTTATTTTCTATTATAACCATATGTCCACGCCGGCACTGAATGAAGACCGCTCAGCGATGGATTCCGAAACGGAAGGTGCGTATAGTGTATATACGTCAAAAGCGTATAGCTGTTATCAGGCAGAGGTAGATGGAGTAAGCTATTGGGCTGAATTTACGAAGATAAGTGATTATGAATTAACAGTAACATTTGCCGCACCGAAACCTTCTTTTCCGGAAGCTGCGGCAGTGGATAACAAATGGATGTTTTTGCCAAAGCATTTTTATATCAATTATGTTTCCCGTAAGGATGGGGTGACGGACGATGCTTCTTTCCCTTATATTACAGAAGCAGAAGCCATAGCTAACGCGAACAGGGATTTTGGGAAGCAGTGGGAATCCTATTCGACCATGGGTAAGGATATAGGTTACTATCATTGGGATTATGCAATTGTTCCGCAAGTCCGTGGCTTTATTGCTGTAAAGGATAACTGGGATACCGTTGGTGAAACATATACGCTTGTCCGTAATCCTTATTTCTGGAAAACAGACAGTGAAGGCAATCAGCTTCCTTATTTGGACAGCATTGATTTTAAGGTAATCAATGAGCAGGATCAAATAACATTGACGGCAAGTGCAGGCGAGTTTGACTTTTATTCTACTGCACCTACTGATTATTCAGTTGTGGCCACTGCATTAAAAGATACCTACTCGGTAAATGTCTGGTATCCGCCAAGCTGGTCTGCAGATCAGGCAATCAGGCTGAACCAGACCGTTAAAAACCTGGATAAACGCGCATTATTCCAGGATATACGGTTTAGAGAGGCATTATCTATCGGTGTTGACCGGGATTTGTTAAACGAAACATTAGCAAACGGTATGTCCAGGCCGCGGCAGGCATCTGTTCCGGAAGGTTTATATGGCTATGACGAGGAATGGGCAGTTAAATGGACGGAGTATGACGTTGACAGAGCGAATGCGTTATTGGATGAAATTACGGAACCGTGGGATCAGGCTTCGGGAACATACCGCAAAATGTTGGGTACGTCAAAAGATCTTGAGATTATTGTTTCTATCAAAGAACCTTCCTCAACCGGCGATTTCTTCTCGCTGCTGCAGTCAGCTTATAAGGCAATTGGCGTTAAGCTTTCCGATACGGTAGATGCGGATTATAGAAATCATATGCTTACCAATGATGTGGAAGCGGTACTGGAAGCGATAGCTGTTTCATCTCCGGCCATTCGTCCTGATGCTATCGTACCTATGCGTAATACGGAATTCTGGTACAGCGCATACGGTAAATGGTATGAAGACGGAAAAACGGAGGCAAACGGCGGCATAGAGCCAACAGGCGATGTTATGGAACTGGTTATTGCATATGAAACATTGAAATCGGCGGTAGGTGAGAATCGAAATGAGATTATAGCGGAAAGTGTACAGAAAATCTATGATTTGCATAAAGAAAATATTTGGATTATTGGATACCTTGAAGCGATACCCTCACGCATTCTTGTGAGAAATACGGTGCACAATATTCCGGAAAATTTGATGATGGTAGATGAGTTCCGCTTTTTTGGTCTTGGTCGTCCGGAGCAATTTTGGATAGAACAGTAAAACGGAAAATGAATGCACAGCTTGCGGCTATGGGCTGTAAGCTGTGTATAGATGTTACAGTTCGCCCTCTGAACTGTAACGTATAGATTCATATTGTGTGCATGGATTCAGAATCTGAAAAGAAGAGAGATGATAATTATGGATATTTTACAATATATCATAAAGCGGCTTTTGATGGCGGCGGTTACTATGCTGCTGATTACCTTTGTTGTATTTTTTGTGATTCAGCTGCCTCCTGGTGATTATGTGGATACATTGGTTTCCAACATGATTGCGGAAGGCGAAACAGTGACCGAAGCGGATATTCTATATTTAAAAGAGATCTATGGCATGAATAAACCATTTATTGTACAGTATTTTTCCTGGCTGAAAGGTATTGTAACAGGTAACTGGGGTATTTCATTTTATTACAATCAGGGTGTTCTCGTTAAAATAGGCGAAACATTGGGGATTACCATAACGATTTCACTGCTTACCATGCTGTTTACCTATATTTTATCGATACCGATAGCCATATATTCAGCCAAGCATCAGTATTCCATCGGCGATTATCTGTTTACTTTTATAGGCTTTATCGGTATGGCAATTCCAAACTTTCTCTTTGCAATTTTACTGATGTATTTTTCCTATAAGATTTTGGGGAAGCCGTTAATGGGGCTGCCGGATTACGGGATATCGTCATGGGCAACGTTTGTGGAATGGGTGAAAAGTATGATTATTCCTATCCTTGTAATAGGAACCAGCGGCACATGCAGCCTGATTAGAACAGTGAGGGCACAAATGCTGGATGAGCAAAATCAGCCTTACGGACTATCCACCCGTGCCAAAGGGGTAAGTGAAGCCACTTTGACTTATAAGTATCAAATGCGGGCTGTTTTAAACCCCATTGTCAGTGGATTGGGCGGTATGATATCCGGTATTTTCAACGGCAGTACGATAACGGCTATTGTGTTAATGCTTCCAACGCTGGGTCCCGTGCTTCTGAAGTCATTACAGACGCAGGACATTTACATGTCTGGCGGGATATTGCTCATTTCAGCTATCTTGGTTGTTATTGGCAATTTGATTTCCGACTTGCTTCTGGCAGCCTTGGACCCTCGTATTAAATTGTTGGAGGAAGAAAAATAATGAACAATGAAAAGGAAGAAAAAGCATTAGAGAAAAAACGCTTAAAACAGGAAAAATACTATATGGCTTCCCAATGGCAGCTCATGGGGCGAAAGCTTGTAAAGCATAAAATGGCCCTTATTAGTTTTTTTATTTTGGGTATGTTATATGCCGGTGCAATATTGGCTCCTTTTTTAGCACCCAAAGGATTAGAGGATTATTCCGGTTCCTATTCGGATGCGCCGCCGACGAAAATACATTTTTTTCATGAAGGTGAGTTTATGGGTCCGTTTGTATACCGCTATAAAATTGAGCGGGATCTGTTTGAAAATAAAATATTTACAGAGGACAAAGCTGTGCCATATAAAATAAGCTTTTTTGTCCGCGGCAGTACATACAAGCTCCTTGGTTTTATTCAAAGTGACATCCATCTGTTTGGGGTGGAAAATGTGGAAGAGGAGGGTGTGAAAGACCAGGCACAGGTGCTCCTGTTTGGTGCGGATAAGCTTGGACGTGACTTGTTTTCCCGTATTGTAATTGGCAGTCAGGTGTCCCTTACCGTACCGCTTCTGGGTACCATGATTTCTTTTATTTTGGCAGTTATCATTGGTGGAATTTCCGGTTATTATGGGGGATTTATAGATACTGTCATTCAGAGAATCATTGAGGTGTTATCGTCTTTTCCCACACTCCCTCTTTGGATGGCCTTGTCGGCGGCCATTCCGGCAGGTATTTCTGTAGTAAATGTATTTATTTTTATTACCATTATTATGTCCCTTTTGAGTTGGCCGGGATTGGCACGTACGGTACGAAGCAAGTTCTTGTCCCTGAAGAAAGAGGATTATGTCATGGCTGCACGTCTTGCAGGTGTCAGTGATGCGCAGATTATAAGAAAACATTTAGTACCTGGATTTATGAGTTATTTAATTGTCAGCCTTACGCTGGGTATTCCCAGTATGATTTTGGGCGAGACATCTATGAGCTTTTTGGGACTTGGAATGCGTGCGCCTGCCACCAGCTGGGGGGTATTATTACAGGAGTGTCAGGGCGTAAGCAACATTGCAAATTGTCCCTGGAAGTTGATTCCGCTCATATATGTGGGTTTGGCAGTATTGGCATTTAACTTTTTGGGAGATGGTTTGCGAGATGCAGCCGACCCATACAAATAAGCGAGGTGAAGAAATGGGTATGGATGAAAAACCGAGTGTGTTAAGTGTAGAAAACCTTGAAATCAGTATCAAACTGGAGGAAGGGTTGCTTATGCCGGTGCGCGGAGTGAACTTTAAGTTGTATGAAAACGAAACACTTGGCCTTGTAGGTGAATCCGGGTGCGGTAAAAGTCTGACATGTAAGTCGATTTTGAGTATCAATGAGAAAAGGTGCAATACAACAGGAACAATCGCCTTTACCGATAAAAATGATACCACATTGAATTTACTGGATTTGAAATTTAACAGTAAGGAAATACGCGATATACGCGGAAATCGTATATCTATGATTTTTCAGGAACCGATGAGTGCATTTTCCCCTTTGTTTACAGTTGGGTATCAGATGGTGGAAAGCGTATATCTGCATATTACCAGAAATAAAAAACAGGCGAAGGATCTGGTATTGTCATCACTGCGCAAGGTGGGCATTGCCGATCCCGAAAAGCGGTATACCCAATATCCCCATGAATTTTCAGGCGGTATGCTGCAGCGTGCACTGATTGCAATGGCGCTTTTGTGTAATCCGCGCATACTGATTGCAGATGAGCCTACAACAGCATTGGATGTAACAATTCAGGCGCAGATTTTGGAGCTGCTCAAACAGCTGCAGAAGGATTACGGTATGTCCATATTATATATCACTCATGATTTGGGTACGGTTGCGCAGATGTGCGACCGCGTTGCGGTTATGTATCTTGGCAGGGTGGTTGAAACAGCAACTGTGCAGGATATTTTTCAAAATCCGGTCCACCCCTATACACAGGGTTTGATTGGATCTGTGCATAAAATCGGCGGAGCCAAAGAACGGCTTTTTTCCATCGAAGGTAATGTGCCTTTGGCAATGAATCTGGAAGACAGATGTTCCTTTTATGACCGCTGTATTCGTAAAGATACGAAAATCTGCTGTAATAAGGAGCCACAACTTACACAGGTTGGAGACGAGCATTTTGCCGCCTGTTATCAGCCTGAAATAAAAGCCCGGGGAGGAAGCCAAAGTGCAGGATAAGCAAACAAACACAGATGTCATATTAAAAGTGGAACATTTGAGCAAAGTGTTCTCAAGTAAAAAAGCACATATCCGCGCGGTCAATGATGTGAGCTTTACCGTGGCGCAGGGTGAAACCGTGGGAATTGTGGGAGAGTCAGGCTGCGGAAAAACAACGCTTGGACGCTGTATTGTGCGTGCCTATAACGCAACAGAAGGCAGGATTCTTTATCGTGCAGGTGACGGTACGGAATATGATCTGCAAAATATTGATAAAAAGAGCATGCAGAAAATACGCAAGGAAGTACAAATGATTTTTCAGGATCCCTATTCCTCTTTGGACCCGCGTATGACGGTTTTTGATATTATTTCCGAACCGCTGCGGGCCAACTTTAAAGATATGCCCAAAGAGCAGATCGAGCAGAATGTAAAAGAAATGGCAGTCAAGGTAGGGTTAAATCCCAGCTATTTAAAGCGATATCCCCACGCCTTTTCGGGCGGTCAGAGACAGAGAATCGGTATTGCGCGGGCTCTGGTGTTATATCCGCGCCTGATTGTCTGCGACGAGGCAGTATCTGCCCTGGACGTCTCCGTACAGGCACAGGTGGTTAACCTTTTGAAGGATTTGCAGAAGGAGATGAATTTAACCTATTTATTCATCAGTCACGACTTATCGGTGGTGGAGCATATTTCGGATAAAGTGGGAGTCATGTACCTGGGTAAAATGGTAGAATATGCGCCTTCGGATATGCTGTTTGCAAAGCCGTTTCATCCGTACTCGGAAGCCTTGCTCTCTGCTGTACCGATTGCGGATCCCAAGGTTTCCATGCAAAGAATACCGCTAACCGGCGAAATTCCAAATCCCGCCAACGCTCCGTCAGGATGCTTTTTCCATACTCGGTGCAAATATTGCAAGGAGATATGCAAAACACAGGAGGTGGCGTTTGTGGAGAAGGAAAATTCGCATTTTGTTGCATGCCATCTGAGAGATGAGGTTTCCTTACAAGGAATACCGATGGAAGAGTGAAATAAATAATTCACTATTAACAAGATAGGAAAAATGGGTTATAATAAATGAAAAAAAATTTGATTGTTTTTATTGACAGCGGCGATACCATTGTAGATGAAGCATCGGAAGTATACAATGAAAACGGGGATGTTTTGAAGGCTGATATGATAACCGGTGCCCATGAAATGATTATGAACTTATATGAGAGTGGTTATCGGATTTCGCTTGTTGCAGACGGCCGAGACGCTTCTTTTAGAAATGTCTATGAGCATTTCGGCCTGATGCATATTTTTGAAGGGTGGATTGTTTCAGAGGAGCAGAAAGTATGTAAACCGCACCCGTTAATGTTTCAGCGTGCTATGGAAGCACTGGGGCTTGAGGAAAAAGATAAGCACCGTATCGTTATGATTGGTAATAATCTGAAAAGGGATATAGTGGGTGCGAATCAAATGGGCATAACATCGATATTATTAAGTTATAGTCCGAGATACGTAATGCAGCCGGAGTGCAAAGAGGAGATACCTGATTATGTAGCCGCTATGCCCTGTGAGATTCCACCGCTTTTGGAACAATTGGATTTACAGGTGAAAAATAAGCGTATACTGGAATATCCGCCAGAAGCGGAGATGGGGTATAAAAATGGATAATATTATAAATAAGAACGAAACAATCCATATAAGCAGTAAGTCGAATTTGAACATTACATTCAATTTATACCAGTGCGGAAACCGGCAGATTTCAAATGGAGGTCATATATTTATCAAGGCAAGTGATATATTTACATTTGGATATGTTAATAAAGGATCCGCTTTGCTGGAGTACAGCGACATTGCTTTTAAGCTTAACGAATCGCAGGGTTTTTTTGCTTTTCCGGATATACAATATAATCTGGTAAACACAAGCGATGAGTCTCTTGATGTAACATGGCTTTCGTTTTCCGGGTATCTTATTGAGAATTATCTTAACAGGGCTAATATTTTTCGTGCAAGACCCATTTTTTCGGATTCGGACGGTGCTGTGGGAGAAAGGCTGAACAACATTTATTCGACCTCCATGCATCTTCCCAATCGATATTGCCGCATGGTGTCCATACTATATGATATTTTTAGTATATTATTGGACGTTAACTCAACAAAAAGGGATATGAAGTATGTAGACTATGCAGATATTTATGCAGTAAAAGCGGTAGATTATATTGAGCAGAATTTTGCTGAAAATATCTCAGTTAATGAAATCGCAGAAGCGTTGGGGATTTCCCGAAAGCATTTATATATGATATTTAATGATATTCTAAAAATATCGCCTAAGCAGTATTTGATCTTTTATCGTATTGAGAAAGCCTGTATGCGTTTGAAAACTTCGTCACAGTCGATATTAGAGATTGCAGAGTCGGTGGGATATATGAACCAGTTCTACTTTTCCAAAGAATTCAAACGCCTGACCGGTATGACGCCAAGTGAGTACCGTAAAAATCCTTATGCAATCCAGGTGTTTAGCTTCCATACATTTGTGCCGAAGCTGAAGGAAAAATATAAAGTAAAATAAAAGGAGTGAAGGTGGAATGGAAACAATTTATGCCAGGGATTTCGGAGTTATGCCATCGGATTCACCAATGATGATGTTACATTTGCGTAGCCTGCTTGATTATGTAAAAGAGACCGGGGATGCAGATATTGTGTTTGATGAGGGAACCTATCATTTTTATCCTGATTTTGCCAAAGAGATAGTGCTTTGCATTTCCAATCATGATGAGGATACA
>Ga0153941_1000543_pt1 | contig 16544 bp, 13 predicted proteins | sample TSNJ025MetaG_FD_104733 | JGI IMG/M metagenome (GOLD analysis project Ga0153941, IMG submission 104733) | Attine ant fungus gardens microbial communities from New Jersey, USA - TSNJ025 MetaG | ecosystem: Host-associated > Fungi > Mycelium > Unclassified | place: USA: New Jersey, Brendan T. Byrne...
AGACATCCGGTATACCCACCCGGCGCAGTCTGGCCGCGGCGGTTTCAGAAAGAACTTCTGCTATTGCACCACCAAGACCGCCAATCACATTCTGATCTTCAACCGTAATAATTCGACCGGCTTTCGCTGCATAGTGTTCCACCAATTCCCGGTCTAACGGTTTCACACTTGCCATATCAATAACCGCAGCACTGACTCCCCGTTCCTTTAGTATCCAAGCTGCCTTCCATGATTCTGCTACCATATCGCCGATTGCAAAAATCGCCACATCTTCACCATCCTGTAACACATGTCCCCTGCCAATTTCAAACACAGCATTTCCCTCGGTATAAACAGGTTCCGATGAGGTGCGCCCAAAGCGGAGATATACCGGCCCTTCATGTTCTAACGCTGCTTTTACTGCCAAATATACACTATATTGGTCACAAGGTACAATCACTGTCATTCCCGGAATCGTCCGCATCAGTGAAATATCTTCCATACATTGATGGGAAGCACCATCTTCCCCAATCAGGATTCCTCCATGGGTTGCGCCAATCTTCACGTTCAGCCCGGTATAGGCAATGGAGTTGCGAATCTGCTCATAAGCCCGGCCGGCTGCAAACATGGCAAATGTGCTGGCAAAAACCGTTTTACCGGTACTGGCAATACCAGCCGCAGTAGTCATCAAATCCCCCTCACTGATGCCCATATTAAAGAAACGTTCCGGATATTTCCCGGCAAATTTCATAGTATAGGTTGCTTTGGAAAGATCAGCATCCAGAACCAAAAAATCATGTTCCGCCCCCAAGACCGCCAGGGCTTCACCGTATGCTTCTCTTGTTGCTAAATGTGCCATTCTTTGTCCCCCTTTAGCTCTGCAACTGCTTGCCGGTATTGTTCATCATCAGGAGCCGCACCGTGCCAGCCGGCCTGGTCTTCCATAAAGGAAACACCTTTTCCTTTTATTGTCTTCGCTACAATAACCGTTGGCATCCCCCGGCAGCATTTGGCCTGTTCCACCGCCTGGTCAATTGCCGCTGCATCATGACCGTCAACTGCGATTACGTTCCAGCCAAATGCCCGGAATTTTTCACCAATTGGCAGACTGTTCATCACATTCTTAACATAACCGTCAATCTGCAATCCGTTATTATCCACAAAGAGGGTCAGATTATCCAGTTTGTAATGGGCTGCCGTCATCGCAGCTTCCCAAATTTGCCCTTCCTGCAGCTCACCATCACCACAGATACAATAAACCCGATACTCCTTCTTATCGTATTTTCCGGCCAGAGCCATGCCGTTGGCAGCGGAAAGTCCCTGCCCCAGAGACCCGGATGACATATCCACGCCGTTCGTCTTTACCATTGACGGATGCCCCTGCAGATGGCTGCCTGTCTGCCGAAGTGTTTTCATATCCGCCGTCGGAAAATATCCTTTTAAAGCCAGGGCCGCATAATAAGCCGGAGCCGCATGGCCTTTAGATAAAACCAGCCGGTCACGATCCGGATCCAACGGATTGACCGGATCGACCTTCATCTGATTGCCATACAGCACTGCCAATATCTCCGCGATGGACAAAGAACCTCCTGTATGTCCGCTTTTTGCTGCATGAATCCCTTCAAGAGCCAGAATCCTGATCTCTGTGGCCAATTGTCTCAGCCTGTCATAGTCGCACATGATTCTTTTTATCCTTTCTTAGCTTTGCCTTCATGGTAGATCACTACCGCCTTTATTCTCCAGTAATGCAGAAGATAGCAACCCCCAACAGACCCGTACGTGCCCAATTAAGGCATCCGGTTCCTCGTACAACCTTCAGCATTACTATATTTTCCACAGTAAAACTGTGATTTTCGGTGGCAACAGAGGATTATGCTCCAATAGCCTGCCGAATCTTTCCCAGTTCATTTTCCTTTTGCCGCCTCTTCGGTTTAACGTCTTAAATAACGTTCGCTTTACATAACAGTAGAAGCCATTCATTTTCTTGAAGTTGTGCGACAGTCCATAGTAATTATAGTGTCCTCGTAGCTTCACATTTAATATCTTGATTAATTCTCCTATCGGGGTATGCATGTTTTGCTGTATCCATTTCTTGACTTTAGCTCTCTTGGCTTTCAGTTTCTTTTCGCTGGTGCGGTATTTCACGGTGAACTTTCCGCTCCTGCTCTTTCCGCTGACAATTGTAAAACCCAAAAAGTCAAATGTCCCTGCGTCATTTCCTGCAAACCGTCCAAACTTGATGATTTGGCTCTTGTCTTCCGATAGTTCCAGTCCGAATCTTGCCAGTCTTTCCTTTAATGCTTCATAAAATTTTCTTGCGTCTTCTTCATATTGAAAACAGCACACAAAGTCATCTGCATATCTAACCATTTCCGCCATACCTCGCGATGCCTTCCTTACCTTAGCCTCGAACCACATATCCAGTACATAATGTAGGTATACGTTCGCCATTACTGGTGAACACAGATTCCCTTGGGCTAAGCCGCTGTCCGTTTCCACGAAATTTCCTGCTTCAATGATCCCTGCTTTTAAGAATCGCTTAATGTACCGGAGCAGATTCTTGTCCCCTATCTCATGCTCTAAAAATTTCATCATCCATTCGTGGTCTACGTTCCCGAAGAAGTTTTTGATGTCCGCGTCTACTACCCAGCTTGTTTTTCCCATTAGCATTCCGTCAAGATGTTTGATTGCCATATGGCACTCTCTTGCCTCTCTGAAACCGTAGGAAAAATCATAAAATCTGGGTTCATAGATGGTGTTCAGTATTTCAGCTATGACACCTTGGACAAGCCTGTCCTCATATGCCGGTATTCCCAAAGGGCGCATTTCCTCTTTGCCCTCTTTTTCGATGTAGGTTCTTCTTACCGGCTGTGGTCTGTAACTAAAGGTTTTCATCCGTGCAAGCAGGCTATCTGTATTTTCGTCTATATCCCTTTCGTATATTGTTTTCGTTACTTTGTCGATTCCGCTTGCCTTTCCGGTTTTCTGCTTCTTGTGTACTTCTTTCAGCGTTGTTTTGTTGACCAGGTGCATCAACGTCTGCAATTTTCGGTCTGGATATTCCTCTACGAGGTGCAATATCCTGTCCATTCCCGTTAACATTATTCTCTCTTGCCTCAAGTGCGTTGCCTCAAGTGCAACGATAATGTTTCCATAAACAGTTCGATTAATACGGCAGTCCTCTTCCCTCCACGTATTTATTGATACGCTTCATTGGTACTATGAGCTGCTAAGACTGCCTGTATACCATCTGGCTTCCTTGAGTTTTACATCTTGTTTCGCCATACTCTTTCGAGAATATACAGGCTCTCCCTGGTATCACTGATATAACAATGTTAGGCTAGACCTTATCATACTGGATTCCCACCAGCTTTACATCAGCAACCGAACAGGCGCTACTGCTCTCAGACCCCGACAAGACTTCACACATCTCGCCTTTTACGATGTACTTGTGTTGCCTGCTCTTGCTTATCGTGTTTACGAGGCTCTATCACACGGCTCGTTTGCTCTCCGTCCTACGCTTAAACCTAACGTTACCGCTTCGGCTTCAAGGAACTAGATAATGGCGGTTGGCTAGACCTTACCATGCTGGATTCCCACCAGCTATACACCAGAAACCGAACAGTCGCTATTATCCTGTCGCCTCCTGTTTACCAGCAGAATTTACCATCATCATGCCAATCTCTATCTTGGTTGTTTTTCCACTATCGACAATTCCGGCCGCCCGTCCTTCTGCCACTACCATGATCCGGTCGGTAACCGCTAGAACCTCATCCAACTCCAGAGAAGTCAAAAGAACACTCTCGCCTTTTTACAGGCATTTGAAAAAATATGATAGATCAACTCCTCTTGAGGGCTGATCAACAATAATCATCCGTTTGGCACGACTGCTCTCCCGGCCTACCTCCTCCTGCTGATTTCCCCCTGACAGCTTTCCCGACAACACGGTTAAGTATCTTAACGCTGTTGAACAAATTTTGTATATGGTTTGCCACTGGCAGCAATTCCCACTGCACTGCTGTTCTTCTTTAAGCTAACTGCAAGAACCAGTAGACTGGCCAGATAGGGGATCATCTGGATAAACTCACTGGGAATTGGATTTCCCGGTATCGTCTGCACATATAACTGTATTGCACTGAATAACCCGAAAAACATGGCTGATGCAAAAGCTCCGATTGGGGACCACCTTCCCATGGTAACAGCTCCCAGAGCCAGGTAACCCCTACCCGCTACCATTCCCTCCTGAAATAAATTCATCTGTCCAAGAGAGAGGAAGGCACCGCCCAGGCCACCCATAACACCAGACAAAATCACTGAAAAGTAACGGATTCGATGGACTGAAAGCCCGGCTGTTTCAGCTGCCTTTGGGTTTTCACCCACCGTGATAATGCGCAACCCCAATGGCGTGTATTTAAATATACAGTGAATCAGAAACAACGCCAAAAAGGCAATATAAACGAATGGCGATAAATCTGCAAGAAATTCGCCCACCACTGGGATTGATGACAATACCGGTGTATGCTCCAGACTGGCAACCTGGGGAGAACTTCCCTGCTGCCCAAAGACCGCCTTTAATCCCACTCCGGAAAAGCCGGTTGCCAGCAGAACCAGAGCCATGGAGCTGACCGACTGATTGCCGCCCCAGGTAATGGAAATAACAGAATGAATGGCAGAAATCAGCACTCCCACCAAAATTGCCATCAAAACTCCCAACCAGGGGTTCCCGGTCAGGTAACTTCCCAGCACCGCACCAAAGGCGCTTGCCATCATAATTCCCTCCAAACCGATATTCACCACGCCAGAGCGCTCCGATGTCAGTCCGCCTAAGGCGGTTAAGGCAATCGGTGTCCCCATTCGAAGTGTAGATGCCAGCATAAAAATCCAAAAATTCAGCATTCTATTTCCCTCCCCGCCCCTTTTTTATATAATAACGGATTACATTTTCTGCACACAGAAATACAATAACAAGACCCTGAATGATATCTACCATGTTTTTAGAAACACCGACACTGGACTGCAGCATCAACGATCCACTTCGCATACTGCCGAGCAAAAGTGCCGTGATAATAATCGCAAACGGATTATTGCGAGCCATTAAGGCAACCGGAATTCCGCTGAAACCGTAATTTGCAGAAAAACCATTGATCACCTTGCCCATCGTCCCCGTTACCTCAATCCCCCCGGCCAGCCCGGCAAGGGCACCGCTCATTAACAAGGCCAGAAACATATTGCGCTCCACATTGATCCCATTAGTATAAGAAGCATCTTTATTCAGCCCCACCGCACACATCTCGTATCCCAGAGAAGTGCGGTTAAGCAGAAAATATACTGCCACCGCTGCAGCAAGCGCGATTACAACACCAAGATTCAGTACGTATGGCGACGGTAAAAGCTTAGGAAGCAGCGCTGTAGCCTGAATCGGATTGGTAGCTGAAGCAGCTCCCTCCGCTTTAAAAGGTCCTAAAATCAGGTACTGGACCAGAGATTGACCGACATAGTTAAACATGATGGTACTGATAACCACATTAACATTGGCTTTCTGCTTCAGCAACGCCGGAAAAAAAGCCCAGACCATGCCCGCTAACATGGAAATTCCCAGGACAAAAGGAATATTCAAAATTCCCGGCAATGGAAACAGGGTTCCGGCAATTCCTGCCGCAATTGCTCCCAGCAGAAGCTGTCCTTCCACACCAATGTTGAATACTGTACATTTATAAGCCAAAGCCACCGCCAGTCCGGTTAGAAGAAGCGGAACTGATTTTGTTACCGACTGGGTAAACGCCATCGGTGTTCCAAATGCGCCCTGAATCAGCGCCCGATAGGAGGCAATCGGATCATTACCAAATAGCCAAATGATAATACCACCGGTTAGAATTGCCAGAACCAATGCAATCAGGGAAATCAGAAAATCAAGTCCTATCGTCTGAAAATTCGCCGGTATCTGTTTTCTGGTTTTAACTTGTTTTGTCAATAATTTCCCCTCCTTTTTCTTTTTGAGATCCCAACATCATCATTCCCAGTTCCTGCCTGGTCACTCTGTTTGCATCTACGACATCAATAATCTCTCCTTTGAAGATGACTGCGATTCGATCACTGACTGTGAGAATCTCATCCAATTCCAGCGAAAACAGAAGAACACCCTTTCCTTTGTCTCGCTGCTCCAGCAACGTTTTCTGTACGAATTCCATCGAACCCACATCAAGTCCACGGGTTGGTTGTACCGCAATCAGTACATCCGGATTTCGCATTGCTTCTCTGGCAATAACGACCTTTTGCTGATTTCCCCCAGATAATGTTCCAGCGCCTGCCTCTACATTGGCACAGCGGATATCAAACTGTTCCTTCAGCACCGTGGCACTGTCATGAATTTTCTTAAAATCCAGCCAGATGCCATGTCTGGCATATGCCTCGTGATACTGCAGCCCCAGAATCAGATTGTTGGCGATACTGTATTCTAATACCAGGCCATCTCTGTGTCTGTCTTCTGGAATCAGTCCCAAACCACCATCTTTCCGGTCCCGAATCCGTTCCTTTGTAATCTCCCTGCCATTCATAAAGACAGAACCACTGTCGGGAATCAGTTTGCCACAGATGACATTCACCAGCTCCTCCTGGCCGTTGCCATCTACTCCGGCGACCCCGAGAACTTCGCCGTTTCGTAAGGCCAGATTGATGTGATTTAGCTTCTTTACCGTCTTATTCACCGTATGGCAGACATCCTTAACTTCCAGAATATTTTCCTGATTGTCAAACTGGCGACGGGAACGTCTGCCCAGATTTACGTCTCTTCCTACCATCATCCTGGTAATCCCGGCCGAATCAGTTTCCTTCTTCTCCACCGTTCCCACCACTTTTCCCATCCGGATAACCGTAATCCGGTCAGAAATCTTCATGACCTCAGCTAATTTGTGACTAATAAAAATGATGGTCTTGCCTTTTTCCTTCAGTTTCAGTAGGATTTCACAAAATTCATCAATTTCCTGCGGTGTAAGCACTGCTGTCGGCTCATCAAAAATCAGGATTTCTGCTTCCCGGTAAAGGACCTTTAAGATTTCCACGCGCTGTTGCTCCGTGACCGATAACTCAGATATCTTTTTATCCGGATCTACTTTGAGTCCAAACTGCTCGGAAAGTTCCCGGATCACATTTCCGGCCATCTTCCGGTCCACCTTGAGAGTTGTACCAATCTCTCGGCCGACAATAATATTTTCTGTCACCGTCAATTTCGGAATCAGCATAAAATGCTGATGAACCATCCCAATCTTGTGCCGGATGGAATCCTTGGAATTGCTGAATTTCACTGACTTCCCACGAATCAGCAATTCTCCTTCATCCGGCTGGTACAGTCCGAAAAGAATGTTCATCAACGTCGATTTCCCTGCGCCGTTTTCCCCTGCCAGCGTATGAATCTCACCTTCTTCAAAACTAATGGATATGTGATCATTAGCAACAATTCCCGGAAATCGCTTTGTAATCCCTTTCAGTTCAATGATGCTTCCCACTTAACGCCCCCCATTTCCTGATTTAGTTTCACCCTATTTCCCATACCGGTAAGTAAAGCGTTTATATTCTTCTTCTGTCGCCGGAACCTGAATTTCACCACTTTCCACCTTTGAAGTCAGATCTTCGATTGCACTCCTTACCTCCTCTGGGATCAGTTTTAAAAGTTCTTCATTATCCGTAAACAGCAGCATGACTCCGCCTTCTTTGAGTCCCAGCGACATCGGTTCTGAGGTATCGAAAATGCCGGTTTCCTGATATTCCTGCAGAATGGACAGAATTGCCTGGTCGGCTGGCTTTACCACTGAGGCTATAATCTTGTCAGGCATTTTATCGAACTGGCCATTGGCAGCGCCCAGACAGTAATTACCGTCGCCAGCATCCTTTGCTGCATTAAAAACGCCCAGATTACATGCACCCGAATATGTTCCGATGATATCTGCACCTTTGTTGTACATGATTTTGGCAACCTCGCTGCCTTGTCCCACGTCCGTGTAGCTATTAGTAAATGCAGTCTGTACTTCACTGGCTTCGTTGACTGCTTTGACACCGGCAGTAAATCCGAACTGATACCGGTACTGAAGTGTTTCACCAACCGCTAAGACAGCACCGACATTGTTCGTCTTTGTCATCAGGCCAGCTAAAGCACCGCCTAAGAATGCAGCCTCATTCTCCCGGTGGGCCACAGACATAATGTTACCGCCACCTTCGATTGCTTCCGCCAGATAAAGGAACTTAACATCCTGATTCTCCGTCGCCACTTCCAACATACCATCTTTATATGCAGAGGATGGAACTATAATAAAGTTAGCCCCCTGACTAATTAATGTTCTTAAACTATTGGCTGAATCCGAGATTTCCGGTACTTCCAGTGGAATCCCCTTCACCCCCAGCTCCTTTTCGGCCAACTGCAGACCAGCCAGAACATCATCATTGTAACTCTGTGTTCCAAAGGCATTTGCAATCATACCAACAACCAGATTATTTTCATCCACACTTCCCTGGGCCGAAGTTTCCTTTTCCGTTGCCACAGAACCGCCGCCTGATGTCTGCCCACCCTGACAGCCTGTTAGTAATGATATTCCCATTCCTGCTACCAATAATGACGATAATAACACTTTATAATTTCTCATATTTCTTCTCCTTCTCCCTAATCTTTTTGGCATTACATATCAACGTTACATAGCCCTCTTTCACTATCGGTTTTCCATCTTTAAGAAAGGCGCCCAGCCGGTAATTGGTTCCACCGGTAATGATCGGCAATCATCCGTTAAAATAAGTACAATATTATATTGCTTCATGTTATCACATCCTTTCGCAGCAATACGCAGGGTCATTGCTGATCTTACGGAATTTGACAGCAGCTTCATAAAGACTGTCTTTTTGGCCAAATACGGCAAACACACCAGCAACAGCGATATCCAGGCCGACTTGTTTCAGCAGCCCGATATTATCCCAGCCGATTCCGCCATCCGCCTCAATCAGAAATGACAGTTTTCGTTTCTCTCTGATTTCATTTAATTTACGAATCTTTGATACCATCTCCGCCATAAAAGCCTGTCCGTAAAAACCAGGCTCAACCAGCATCACCAGAAGATAATCCACCTGTGCAATATAAGGCAGCACCATCTCCACACTGTCCTTCGGTGACAACACCAGTCCTGCTTTCATCGAATATTTATGAACCTTCTCAATAAAATATCCGGCATCATCCTTAAGCACATTAATATGAGCACTGACATAACCGGCTCCACTGTCTGCCAGCCGCTTAATATAAGCAAGTGGGTCCGTCACCATCAGATGCACATCCATCGGTGTCTTTGATATACTCCTGACCGCATTGATAAACTCAAAATTCAGGCAGATATTCGGCACATAGTGGCCATCCATAATGTCAATATGATAAAACTCCGTCCCGGCCCGATCCAATTCCTCAATATCCTTCTGCAGCTGTAAAACATTTGCACACGCCAGTGTAGCTGAAATCATAATTTGTCTCCTAACCTTACTCCTATCTATTTACAATTTTTGATTGCCGCAAATAACTCCTTTACAAAGCCTTCCCGATTCACAGACTCAATCAGAAACAGATTTCGTTCCATCATCGATTTACCATAATAATCCCGCTTATCAATCAGGGTAAACCCGGTCGTCAGCTCCCCCCGGCACTCCACGTCACAGTAATATTTCTGCACGGTAAACAGCTCCGGAAATGCCACATAAGCCACTACCGCCGCATCATGCAGCGTCCGGGTCTGGTCCGCCAGAGACCTGGCAATTCTTGCTTCGGTGATCTCCTCTTCACCAGCTTCCTGGATGACCTCACCATCTTCAATGTGGTGAACCCCGTAAGAGTCAATAATACGAGACACCAGTTCACCGGCCCGGTTGCCAAAAGCACCGATTTCTTCCGTCTCCCCCATCGTAACATAAGCCGTTCTGGTTGTTTCCAGCGGACAGGCATACACATCAATTCCACTATGAAGCAGGAATCGAAATGCTTCCGGATCTACCAGTACATTGAATGTCGCAATTGAAGTAGGGTTCCCGTCATGATAAGAAGTTCCCATAAAAACAATTTGATCCAGTTTATCTTTGACATCAGGATACTTCTTAAGCATCAATGCGATATTAGTCACCGGTCCAAGCGCCATTAATGTTACCTTTTCCTCGCTGGCACTGACCTTTTCATAGATAAAATCCCAGGCGGGAAGATCCGCCAATGCCGCTGTGCTGTTTTCTGTAAATTCATAACCCCGAAGTCCCGTCACGCCATGAACACCGCTGGCCTTCATGCCATCTCTTACCATCGGTTTATCAGCTCCTTTGGCTACCGGAATATCTCCAGCCCCAATTAAATCCAGCACGTTCAGGGTATTTCTGGTTGTATCCGTCAGTGCCACATTACCGGCTACGGTGGTAACACCCAAAATGTCAAACTTCTCCCGCAAACCACAGGCAAAAACCAAAGCAACTGCATCATCAATTCCGGTATCACAATCAATCATAACTTTTCTCTTTTTCACCTTTCCCTCCTCGCTTATTCATTATTCTCCAGACGCATCAGCATATTCACCCGCTTTTCATGGATGCCATGTTCAAACTCCACATCCAGCCAACTGTCTACTATCATTTTAGCCATCTCGCTGCCAACTACTCTGGCGCCAAACGCAATAATGTTCGCATTGTTATGACGCTTTGCCATCGCCGCTGAATATGGCTCGCTGCAAACAGCTGCTCTAACCCCTTTCACCTTGTTTGCTGCAAGGGAAATGCCAATGCCGGTGCCACAAATCAAAATTCCGAAATCGATTTCAGTTTTAACAAGCGCTTTTGCCACCTTTTCTCCATAAATGGGATAGTCTGTTATTTCTGATAAATTTGTTCCAAAATCCACGATTTCACATCTTCTTTGTTTTAAATGCTCAATAATTATTGTTTTTAATGCCAATGCTGTATGATCATTTCCAATACCTATTTTAACTATAACCACCTCCAAAAACTGCTAAATTAAACTGGCATCGATTTCAGTTTATTTCAGATTACATTATTTGTGCTTTGTTGTCAAGTATTTTTATTTTTTCTTTTATTTATTAGTGTTTTTGTACGTTTGCATTTATTTAAACATTTACTTATGCCGCAAAATTTGCTATAATAAATTGAATTCGTTTTCAAAATGACAGGAGGTTTAACCAAATGAAAGCAACTGTAAAAGATGTTGCGGAGCTTGCCAATGTATCACCCAGTTCCGTTTCCCGGTATTTAAACAATCCCAATAGTATCAAGGCCAAGAATGCCTTTCGCATCAAGAATGCCATAGATGAACTGAATTTTATTCCCAATCCGGTTGCCCGGAGTCTAAAGAGCGGCCACTCCAACCTGATTGGTGTTGTTGTTCCATCCATGAATTCTTATTTCAGTCAGATTTGCCGGGCGGTCAGTGATTTCTTTTATCAGCACGATTATCTGGTATTTTTTTGTGAGTCCGGTGAAGGCGGAGAAAAGGAAAATTATTATCTGCAGGAAATGCTCCAACTACGTTTTGAAGGAATTTTGCTCTCAGCCATATCCTCCTCTTCGGAGGATATCATGCAAATCGCTAAAACATCCGAATTGGTGCTGGTTGACCGGACAATCGATGCCGATATTGACACTATTGTCGAGGACAATGAACTTTGGGGGGAGAAGCTTACTGAACATATTCTTTCGTCTGGACACAAAAAGATTCTGGGACTTTTTGGTTCGGACAAAAGCCGCCATGCCCTTCAACGATTGGAAGGGGCCAGAAAGGCCGCCGGATGCCGTCCAGATGCCGAACTGATTACCTACATGAATTGTTATGATCACAATTATGTTTATAAGGTTATTCAGGATGCCTTAAGTATGCCCGAACCGCCGACTGCCATCATTACTTATGGATTAACTGTGACTGAGAATACAATTATTGTTTTGAATCATCTGAATCTGCGGATACCGGATGACATTTTTCTAGCTTGTTGGGCACTGAATGACTTTCGTTACCGATACCGGATGGAGGTGCCGATTATTGAAGAAAATCCCTATGAGATGGGTATTGCCGCTTCTGATTTGCTGCTAAAAAAGATTAAAAATCCGGGCAAAAAATCTCGGGCGAAGACACATATATTTCCGGTAAACTTTGTAAAATAACATCTTAAAAAGACAGACATCAGCTTATAGAAACTGATGTCTGCCTTTCTTTATAAACTCAATCCTTTTTGTCCATTTTCAACGGATCTTTTCCTACAGCAACTGCTCCACCACCGCCATCAGCGCATCTCCCAAAGCAGCCGATGTTGCATCGGCATCCTCCATGGAAGTTCCCTTGATCCCATAGTAGAACTTAATCTTCGGCTCGGTACCGGACGGACGGATGCACAGCCATGCATCATCGTTCATATCATAATACAGCACGTTGGAGGACGGAAGGCCGGTCGGCGTTACCGCGCCGGTTGCCATGTCTTTGACCATATCCAGCTTGTAGTCTCTGGCCGATAATACTTTATAATCGCCAAATGCTGTCGGCGTATTGGTACGGAATGTTTCCATAATGGACTGAATCTTGGCTAGTCCCTCGATACCGGACAGGCCAATGGACTTCACGGCATCTTTGTAGTAGCCATACTTCTCATACATCGCTGCCATGGCATCCCACAGCGTCATATTCATAGTCTTATAATAAGCAGCCGCTTCACACAATGCCACCGAAGCGGATACCGCATCCTTATCACGGGCATAGGTTCCGATCAGGCAGCCATAGCTTTCTTCCAGGCCGAACATATATTGACCGACACCCGTCTGCTCTTCTTTCAGAATCTGCTGGCCGATCCACTTAAATCCGGTCAGACATTCCACCAGCTTACAGTTGTAAGCAGCGGCCACAGCATCTACCAGATTGGTGGTTACAATGGATTTTACCACTTCACCGTCTGCCGGAATTGCATTCTGAGCGGCTTTCTGACTCAGCACATATTCACACAGCAGCGAACCGGACATATTGCCGGTCAACGGGATATAGTTACCGGACTTGCTGTCTTTGACGTAGACACCAAGACGGTCGGCATCCGGATCGGTTGCCAGCACCAGATCGGCATCCTTTTCTTTGGCCAGCTTAAGGCCCAGGGTAAATGCTTCTTCGGCCTCCGGGTTAGGATAGCTTACGGTCGGGAACTCACCGTCCGGCAGCTCCTGCTCCGGTACTACATATACATGTTCAAAACCAATCTCTTTCAGAACACGGCGAACCGGAATATTGCCGGTACCGTGCAGTGGAGTATATACGATCTTAATGCTGTCCTGCATCTGATCAATAGCATCCTGATTAACCACCTGTGCTTTCACATGGGCAATGTACTTGTCATCGATCTCGGCACCGATCACCTGATACAGACCGGCGGCCATCGCCTCTTCCGCACTCATCGTCTTGACGGTTGATAAATCTTCAATTGCCAGAACCGCTTCCGTCACGCCCTTATCGTGAGGGGGAGTGAACTGTGCGCCATCCTCCCAGTATACCTTATAGCCATTGTATTCCGGCGGGTTATGGCTGGCGGTTACATTGATACCGGCGATACAGCCCAACTCTCTGACCGCAAAGGAAAGCTCCGGCGTCGGCCGTAGGGATTCAAATTTATATGCTTTAATGCCATTGGCGGCCAGGGTCCGGGCCGCTTCGTCAGCAAATTCCGGTGACATCCGGCGGGAATCGTAGGCAATCGCTACGCTCTTTCCGGCACCGCCTTGTTCGATAATATAGTTGGCAAGCCCCTGCGTAGCGCGGCGGACCACATAGATATTCATTCGGTTAATTCCGGCCCCGATGATTCCCCGCAGTCCGGCGGTACCAAACTCCAGATCCATATAAAAACGCTCTTTCATCTCATTTTCATCATCTGCAACAGCTTTTAACTCTGCTTGGGTGTCAGCGTCAAAATACGGGTTGCTTAACCATTCCTGGTAAATCTTCATATAGTCTTTCATGTGTTACCCTCCTGTACATTCCAGCTGTTTTCTTTCTTGTTACATCTCATCTCATATATTGCTTATTATATAACAAGTTGTCTAAAAAAGGAAGAATAACTGGCAAAAATTACAGCTTAATTTTTGACAGGAACTGGCTTCGGGCCGCTTCCTGCATATTGAGATTCTTTAGTTTTTCTACATTCTTCTCGGGAATCCAGGCTTTGTTGGCATTGTAATAAAAGTTGAGCTGCTTCCAGTATTTCTCCGGATACAGGAACAGATAATACAGGCAGGCCCGGTCGTCCGCTTCCATGGGCAGCACCTGATTGTAGCTTTCAATCATGTCAAGGCCCAGCTGTTCATTCCAGTTATACTTCTCCATGACTTTTCGCATAAAGTGGTAAAAATCCCGCATTTGAATGCCGCGGTGCATCTGGTTGAATTCGATGAAGGCAACGTCGTTACTGCCTACCAGGACATGGTGTTGGTTCAAATCTCCATGACACAAAAAAAGCCGGTCCTGCTCTTTACTTTTGCTGAGTAGTTCCAACCCCCGCCGGGCTTTCAATGCCTGTTCATAGTAGGCTTCAAAATGCTGGATCACACAAAGTTCAAATTCATTTTTTTTGCGTTTGTTGCTGATAAAGGTTCGGGTTCGTTTCATTTCCCGGGTATGCCGCTGCATCTCTGTTTCCAGGTCAGCGGCAATCATGGAGCCGGCATCCCATTCTTCCAACCAGGGGATCCGCCGCATGGCTTTGTGCAGTCTGGCAATGCGGGAGGCCACGAAGAGAATCTCGCCGCTGTCCTTGATGTTGCATTCGCGGTCGGCATACCAGTCTTTCAGGATATATTTGGTACCGTCGCCGCCGATGGTAATCAGCTCACCTTCCTGGTTGCGCACATATTGGTCAATATGCTGAACATGCTGGCGTTTTAAGCCCTGCATGACACTCTCCTCAAACTCTAACCGTTTTAGGGTGCCCCGGTATTCTTTTAATAACTTCAATCCGTCAGATCGCTGACAGATCCATGCACCACGTCCGCGGCGGACCTCCAGCGTTTCCCCTTCATAGTGCTGTAAAACTTCTAAATAATTGTCGTTCACGTCCACCCCTCCACTCTTTTACGTTAGCAGCTATTTCAGCATATGAAAGTGGGGGTGGGATTATGCAAGACAGTCACAGAATGAATCTCTTCATTAGTACATCTTTTTGATTGTCCGCAGGATATTCCAGGACGTGGGCAAGCATTTGATTCAAAAGAGTTCCGATTTCTTTGCCAGGTTTTATGCCGGCAATGATCAAATCCTGGCCTTTTATGGATAAGTCTTTCAGGTTTAAGCAGTCGCCGCGGCGGCGGATTTCCCGGGTATGGTGTTTGATCTCTTCCTGATATCCGTTTAAAAGGACCAAGGCATCCCAGACCTCTGCTTCCATTTGGCTCATGGCCTTGCGAATCGCGGCAGGTTCCGGATGTAAGACAATGCCGGACCAGGTTACCAGGGTTCTTGCTTTGGCGATGGTGTCATTGTCCAGTTTTAAATCTTTTAAGATAGAAACTGCCTCTTCCGGGCTTACCAGACGGAGGAATGCGGCCCAGCGGATGTATTTCTCGGCGGGGAGAGCTGCTGGAATCGACAGGCTTTGGTAAGGTATTCCGGCAAATGACGGGGATACATAGGGGCTGATGCCGGTGGTGTAGACCACCTTCATTTGTTCCGGATGGCCGGATAAGAGAATTTTGCTTAATTCGGCCTGAATCCGTTCTTTGCTGACTTTGGCAATGCCCGGGGCGATGATGGATATGGCTTCCCCAGTTGCCTTGTCGATGGTGAAATTCAGTTGGGCGCTGAAGCGGATGGCACGCAGAATTCGCAGTGCATCCTCGGTGAAGCGTTCCATGGGAATGCCAACGCAGCGGATGATACCTCGCTCCAGGTCCTTGATACCACCAAAGGCATCGACGATGCCGGTTCGGTGGCTGTAGGCCATGGCATTGATCGTAAAATCACGACGTTTTAAATCTTCCAATAAATCCGAGGTGAATTCCACCGTGCTTGGGTGGCGGGCATCTTCGTATTTGCCGTCAATCCGGTAGGTGGTTACTTCACAACCGCTCTTCCCCGTCATGACTGTGACGGTGCCATGCTGAATTCCGGTATCAACGGTACGCCGGAACAGGGCTTTTACCTGTTCCGGCTTGGCGGAGGTGGTGATATCCCAGTCTTCCGGTGAACGTCCCAGTAACGTATCACGCACACAGCCGCCGACAGCATAGGCTTCAAAACCGTGACTATTTAGTTCTTCGATGATCTGTTCCACCTGGGGCGGAATTTGTATCTGCATTCTTCTCCTCCTTTCCTTATTTTTGCCCTGCTTTTTGGGCATCCAGGTATACCCGTAGGGTGCTTCCTTATTTTTGCCCTGCTTTTTGGGCATCCAGGTATACCCGTAGGGTGCTTCCAGGTTTGGGACCGGTCCGATTAATATGCCCGGCCCCAGTATACCATCTTCGCGGCCGGCTTGCCGCAGCAAATACATTGGTCTGACAGCGTTTCCTGTTTGAACGGCATGCAGCGGGAG
>Ga0153941_1000544_pt1 | contig 16536 bp, 10 predicted proteins | sample TSNJ025MetaG_FD_104733 | JGI IMG/M metagenome (GOLD analysis project Ga0153941, IMG submission 104733) | Attine ant fungus gardens microbial communities from New Jersey, USA - TSNJ025 MetaG | ecosystem: Host-associated > Fungi > Mycelium > Unclassified | place: USA: New Jersey, Brendan T. Byrne...
AAGCTCATGGCTGCCTCTGTGGGATACAGCTCACCGTTGGAAGCGGAATGAAGGGTTGCCGGTGCCGCAATAATCCTGTTTTTCAATACATGCTTTCCTATTCTTACAGGTTGTAATAAATGTCTATAATTATCATTCATTTTAAAACCTTTCTGTACGTGTACTGTTTTTTCGTTATAAAATCAGTGACTACTATCCCACTGGATCAGGTCTATTTTTTGCCATAATCTCTGTCTGCTGCATTTGCATCAGGAATATTCCACATGGTAAGGATGGTAATCAGAGAAATCACCAACAGGACAATCAAGCCATAATATGCCCACTGTGCCATATTTCTCTCAAAGAAGAAGCCCATATAATATAATGCAAATGCCATAATAATCGCCTGGATTGTCATAATCCATTTATTGGCACCCTGATATTTTTTTCGCCCATAGACATAAGATACGGAACAGGGATGCATGGTAGGTACACCGCCGGTCATACAAGCAACACCGAATGCCCATACGCCCATCAACAGCTTGCTGCCGCCTACCGGCATAATTGCCAAAGGAATTACCGCAATAAAGAACAGGATATTCAGAACCAGTGAAGCTTTTATGGTTCCCAGTTTATCATCGATCCATCCAAGCACATAACTCATGGGAATACCAAGAGCTGCGCCCACTGACAGGAATACGACTGCTTCCATCCAAAGTGCCATAGGATTGTCTGCTACAGCACTTAAGGTTATGTAACGGGCAACCATATAGCCCATCATACCATTAATGACAAACTGCATGATACCGTAGGAAATGATTAACTGCCATCCAACCTTGGAGGTAATGATTTCTTTTAACGATACATCCTCATTTTCTTCTCCTGCTTCCGACAACGGTGCGTGGTCGGCACCATCAGGATACAAACCGAGTTCTTCCGGTTTATCTCTGAGAGATACAAAAATAAGGATTCCAAGAAGAATAATCACAATACCAAATATCATATAAGCAATGTCAATGGCTCCGATGGTAGTATATACCCATGTGAGGATGGATATTCCCACAATGGAGAACAGAGGGGACCCGGCTGTGATAATTCCCATAACCCGTCCTCTGTATTTAATGAACCAGTTGGCACAGAGCATGAAGCCGCCCATCTGAAGAGGAACCACCAGCAAACGGACAAAGAAAAGACTGATATTATAAAGTGCCAGATTTCCTGCCTGTGTGGAGAATCCCAATACTGCAGTGAAGATACCCAATGCAATAGTAGAGGGAACCAATATCTTACGCACGCCTACTTTAATAAACGCAATACCGCAGACCAGGTAGAATACCACCACTGCAAATCCTGCAATCGTAACAGGCATGTCGGCAGCAGTCTCACTGAATCCAAATACATCAAGCGCAATTGGACGTAAAATATTCAAATGATCATTTTGAAATCCTGAATAAAAGAACATCATGATAACACCTAAAACACAAAATACAAGAGCTCTTACCGCAAATTTTTTATTTTTTAACATAAGGGACTCCTTTCTTTATTGGAATTCATCTGAATCCATATACGCCACTGCGTTGTATCCCGCCATTCTGCCGCTGTTGATGGCGAAGCTCATTGTATTACCCGGCATAAAGAAACAATAGCTGTCACCATAGATATTACATGCATCCATACCTGACACATAAAGACCGGGGATTTTGATTCCTGACTGGTCAAGAGCTTCCATTTTGTCGTTAGTCTTAGCTCCGCCCAGACTGCCGTATCCTGCGGGATAATGTCTTGCCGCATAATACTTACCGCCTTTTAACGGTTTCATGTATTTATGCTTCTTGAAGAACATCTCGTCCTCACCTTCACAGCCAACATTATATTCATCCACTGATACCTTCAGGTTATCATAGTTGATGCCGGTCATTTCACATAATTCTTCCAAAGAATCTGCCGCAAAGACATTCTGCTGGCTCTTCTGCTCTTCATTATGCAGGATACTGAGCCCTGAAGCCTCAACTGTCCCGCCGCTTAAATAAGTTTCAAGCTCTTTTTCCCATTTTTCGATTGTTTTAATATTGTGATGCTTGGTAATATAGTCCAGTCCGGTCTTTCTGTAGGTATCCAATATGGAATCATCAATAATTGTAAACGCACTTCTTTCACGCTGTATAGAAATTGCATTTCCCGTGTAGGTCGTATTATTCATGATGGATTCATTGATAAAACGGTTTCCGTCCAGATTCACCATAAGGTTAGGCTGGCGCATGGTTTCACTGATGGTTTTAAACACATCTGTCACACCGGGGGTGGTGTAAGTCAGTTCCATTGTAGGATTGGTTTTGCCAACGCCAATCTCCCAGAGCATTTTAAGCCCTTCACCGAAAAGACCCGGAATCCGGAAGGAATGAAGGTCTTTTCCCCATTCATATCCCAGAATTTCTTGCAGCATCTGGGGGTTGTTGCCAAAACCGCCGGTGGATACAATCACTGCATTACACAATACCGTCTGCTTCACGCCTTCTGCATCTGTACATTCCACGCCGGATACATATTCATCTTCCGTCAGTATTCTGTTGGCAGTGGTCTGATACATAATCCGGACACCCATTTCTTCAGCCTGTTCGGTCAGCACTCTGAACATGTTTGATGCCGCACGTTCTGCCGGGGCATTACTTCCCTTGGTCTTGACAATGTGCTCTGTCTGCAGGGACTTTTCAAAATACTTGAAAGCACCCAGGAATTCCACTCCCAGTCCCTCCAGCCATTCAATGGTATTACTGGACTGCTCATAATACTTTCTTATGAGCCGCGCATCTACCCGCCAATGGGTGTAGTTCATGAAGAAATTAAAAGCATCCTCTTTCGTCAGGTCCACCATCTGCGCTTTCTGATGTCTGGATTCCACTGCAAAGATTCCCATGCCCATGTTGGCGGCTCCGCCTGTGGTACTTCCCTTTTCCAATACAATGACACTGGCACCTTTTTCTGCTGCTGCCACAGCTGCGGTAATTCCCGAAGCTCCTCCGCCGATTACCACCACATCCGCTTCCAAAACATTACTCATATGTAAAACCTCCTTTTGAAATATAGCTTATCTGTTTTGCATCAACCTCTTCTTCTGCGCCTTCTGGATGTATCTCCCTCACCGGAAGCTTCCTCTGCCGTAAAACTGCCTGCAGGAACCGGTTCAGCCGGCAGTTTCGGTTTTACCGGTCCTGCCTTTTTCACTGCTCCCCTGGGGCAGATGGATGGAGATAATCCTGCATACGCGGCACTGTCACTATTGATGATATGAATCATACCTTCCCCGCCGCTAATGGCTCCTGCCGGTACAACTTCCAGACACTTGCCGCATCCGTCACATACACCGGGATCTATATACAGCGTGTAGGAACATCGGCAGACCAGGTTTGTACAACGTTTCCGGCGAAGGTGCTTATCCCATTCCTCTTCCTGCTCCCGCATCAGCCTGATGCAGCGCCCTGCCGCTTCCCTTGTCATTTCACAGGAAGCTCCCTGTTCCATCTGTAAAAGGATATCCAGCAGTAATTCATAATCATCACTCCGGGCCAATCCTTCCGTAATGTCATTTATGATTGCGTAAATCTGCCACGTACCCTCCCGGCAGAAAACACATTGTCCGCAGCTTTCTTTTCTGGCATAGTCCATCAGGTTTTTGCAATAATCCACCACACATCCGCTGCTGTCATCAGGGTCAAAGACGGGTAATACTGTGGAATGCTTTTCTTCCATTTTTTTACAAATCATACCTTCACCCCTTTCACCGTTTTATAATGAGCGTCCACCCAGTTTCTGTCCTTTTGTATATCCAGGCGCAGGTCACATTGCAGGCACCGCAGGGATTCTTTTCCGGCATCACAGGCTGCATGGCAATCTGTTCTTGTAAGCCCTGCAAAGCTGTCCGTGGTCCCGATTGCAGGCTGCTGCTCTTCTCTTTCAAAATAAATATCTTCTATGCTGCCATCGCCGCCTAAGTATTTATCAATTTCCTTCGCTGCATCCTGTCCGGAGGCAATGGCTGCAACCACTGATTTTGTTCCATACGTAACGTCTCCTGCAGCAAATACGCCTGCTTTGCTGGTCTGCAGCGACCCATCCACTTTTGCAAAGCAGCCTCTGACAAGTTCAATACCATAGGATTCATCAAGCTCCGGCTGCTGTCCTGTTGCAAAGATAATCATATCCGTTTCAAGCCTTGTCTCAGAACCTTCCACTACATCCAGTTCAAGTCCTTTGGCTGAAAAGGAAAATCCGTTTATACGCACAAGGGATAACGCCTCTACCCGGCTCTGGGCTTCTTCTATATTAACAATCGCTCTTCCGCTCAGGATTTCAATATCCTCCATAAGCGCTTCGCTGATTTCTTCCGGATCAGCCAGCATTTTATCACGGGCTTCCATACAGATTACACGTACTGTTTTCACACCCTGTTTTTTAGCAGTTCTGGCACAGTCAAAACCTACACTGCCGCCTCCGTAAACAGTTACCACATCTCCCGGTTCTCCCAGTCTGCCCTCACAGGACATTCTGCAGAAATCCACCGCATCCAGGGAATTCGTCCAGGGCTTGTTATAATCCGGCGGTCTCTTGCCCCTGCAGGCACCTGTTGTAATCAATATGGCATCATATCCCTTTTCCTCCAGCTGTGAAAGCGAGCTGACAGAGGTATTGGTATGTACCGTGATTCCTTCTTCTTTCAGTATTTCAATTTCTTTATTCACACCGTCCTGAGGCAGTCTGTATTTGGGGATACCATAAGAAAGCATTCCTCCCGCAAGGGGCATCCGCTCATATACTTCCGTAACATAGCCCTTCCTTGCCAGATACCAGGCAGCTGTCATACCTGCCGGCCCGCCGCCGATAATGCCAACCTTTTTGCTGTTTTTCGGACTTCTGGTTACTTTCGTCTTCCAGACTTCCTTCGTATCATTTTCCACCGCAAAACGCTTCAGATCCTTGATTGCGATGGCTTCATTCACATGTCTTCTTTTACATCCCGACTCACAGGCATGGGTACAAACCAGTCCCAGGGAATGGGGGAATGTCAGCTTTTCGCGTATGACACACACCGCATCACTGTACCGCTCCTGGTTCACCAGGCGTATGTACAAAGGAATATCTGCATGGGCAGGACATTCATTTTTACAGGGAATAAGCGCCTGTCTGCGGGGTACATTGTCGGCAAAGACCCCTTTCATGTCCTGTATGGCACCTGTGGGACAAACCTCCACGCAGGCACCGCAGAATCTGCAGTCGGTTTCCGTAAGGGGAACATCCCCCTGTGTACCGATATAGGTTTCTCCGTTCTTGTTATTTATGGATAAAGCACCAACACCCCGAAGCTCCTGACATGCCCGCACGCATCGCCCGCATTGGATACATCTTTGCATCTCCCGTTTAATCAGACGATCTGACTGTGCAATACGGGTATTCTCTTTTTCCACTTCCCGAAGTCTGGAATGAGCCACACCTGTATACTGCATCAATGCCTGGAGTTCACAGTTTAAGTACTTGTCACAGGAAGTACAGTCACTTGGGTGGCTTGCCAGCATGAGCTCAAGTGCCACCATACGGCGCTTTGTTACCGCTTCGGTATTGGTATGAACCACCATACCTTCCCTGACAGTCATCTCACAGGATTGTACAATGCCGGGCTCACCGTCAATTTCCACCGCACATAATTTACAGTTTCCAAGAGGTGTCAGATCCGGATGATAGCATAGATGAGGAATATAAATTCCTGCCTCCAGCGCCGCTTCCAGCACACTCTTATTCTCATTTGATTCGATGATGTATCCATCAATCTGCAATTTTACTTTTTCCATACGCACCTCATATCTGGATTTATGGTAATGGCTTTTTAATTCTTTGACAAAAAAGAGTATAATACGCTAATTTTGTTTACTATTTTTATTATAAATTAGACATAGTGCATTGTAAAATCCGTTTATTGCATCAATGATTGTTGTTTTTTACTAGCTTTATGGCGGGTGGTATGATATAATTATTGATTATTTACACTATCGCTTTAATGTTCACATGAAATATACTGTGTTATGTGTCAATCAATGGCTAACTCTTCATAAATACCAACATTTACAGTATCAGTAAAAGTATAAACTTGTGTATCCTCTGATTCAAATCATAAAGCCAAAATATGGTTTTTGTCATATTTAACAATCCAGTATGTTTTTCATCCTCCCTCATTAGTGCGACACGGGAAGAATATAAAAGTGAAATCCATAGGAATTTCATTTTATATTCTTCCGGGTTTTCGTGAGGACTGCTACAAATCTTTTTCATTATATTGCATTTTTATAGCATTTCATATACTATGATACTACATGATTAAACATCAGCTTTCCAACTACTGGACCAGTGCGGGACCCTATGATGAGGTGTTGGATAACCTGTGAATATAAATGACTAAAACATCTGGAGGATAAATTATGACTGAGAATAGTATGAAAAATATAGGAGCAGAAAAGCAGCCGGGTAATAAATTAGCCTGCGAGATTGTGTTCGATCGTACATTGAATTTTGCTATGTATAATAATGATGTGCCGTTTATTAAAAGTATTTGTCTAACAAATACAACGGATGAAAAGCTTTTCGGCATTGATTTAAAATTGTCTTTCTGGCCGGATTTCGCAGATGAATATCATTATCATGTGGAAGAATTACCGGCAGGGACATCAGTCGCCATTCAATCTATAGACATTAAGGTACATCCTGAATATCTTTATAGTCTCTCCGAACGTATCAAAGGTCAGACAACCTGCACTGTTATATCAAATGACGAGCTCCTTTATGAAAATAAAAGCGAAATCTCTCTGTTGGCTTTTGATGAGTGGAACGGTGGATTATCAATTCCGGAAATTATTGCTGCCTTTATAATACCAAACAGTGATTCCATAAATACAATTATCAGGCAAGCAGCTGATTACATGCATTCATGGACGGGTAGTTCAGCCATTGACGGCTATCAAAGCGGCGACCCAAACAGAGTAAAACAGCTGATGGCAGCTATTTTCAGAGCGATGCAGGATCTGGAAATTGATTACATAAATCCACCTGCTAGCTTTGAGAAGGCCGGTCAGCGAATACGTCTGCCGGACAGCATTATGCAGACCAAGACCGGAACCTGCCTTGATTTATCCCTTTTATATGCGGCTGCCCTTGAGGCTGCCGGGCTGAATGCTCTTGTCGTATTTATGAAAGGGCATGCTTTTACAGGCGGCTGGCTTGTGAAAGAAACATTCCCTGAAGGAGCATTTGCCGATTACAGTATGCTTGTCAAACGCACAGCGGAAGGTATTAATGACATTTGTCTTGTTGAGTCCACGATAATGACCAGAGGCAGGGCATTTTCCTTTGATGACGCATCGGCAGCCGCAATGAGTCATTTCGATGACCCGGAGCGATTTCGTTATTTCATCGATGTGAAACGTGCTAGAATCAGCCAAATACGTCCATTGCCTGTTCGTTCTGCATATAAAAGCTATTCTGCGTATAAGGAAAATCCCGAACTTCATACAGTTACAGACATTAGTGCTCCCTCTTTCGTTAATAAAATTGAATTTGTTGAAAGTAAGAATGAAGCAGTCTTCTCAAGAACTGAAAATTGGCAAAAGCAGCTCTTAGACCTCAGCCTGCGTAATAACCTGCTTAATATAAGGTATAGCGCGTCAGCGATCAGTATACTTTGTCCTGATATTTGTGTTCTTGAGGACAGCTTATCAGGAGGCAAGGAATTCAGCCTGCTGCCTGTTCCTGCCGAAATTGCTGATTCTGTTCGTGATTTTGAAACTTATAAAAGACGTACCGGAAATAATATGATTGATGAGGTAATTGCAAACGAATACCGCCAGGGCAGGCTTCGCACCATGCAGAGTGAAAGTACACTTAATAAAAGTATTGTTGATATTTACCGCAAAGCAAAGCGCAGCATGGAAGAAAACGGTGCAAATATTTTATATTTGGCAATCGGAACATTGAGATGGTATGAAAACGTCTCTTCTGAGACACCACGTTATGCGCCTCTTATATTAATGCCGCTTGAAATTGTCAGGAAAAGCGCAGCATTCGGGTATGTCATTCGCAAACGGGACGATGATGCCATTTTCAATTATACACTTGTGGAATTCCTTAAAAATACATATGGCATTGACCTTTCGTCCATTGAGCAGATGCCGGTTGATGACAGCGGCATTGATGTGCGTAAAATATTTGCCATAGTGAATCATCAGGTCATGACGAAGAGCCGTTGGGGTGTTGAGGAAACAGCTCTGATATCATCTTTCAGTTTTAACAAATTTGTTATGTGGAATGACCTTAAAAATCATATGGTTAATTTGCAGCAGAACAAAGTTGTCAACGCTCTGATGCGTGGATATTCGGAATCTGAATTTGAAAATGCTGCACAGCATTTACATATAAACGATAAGTTTGACACAGCATTTGGAAGCTATACCAGTCTGCTGACACCAATCAGTGCGGATTCGTCTCAAATGCAGGCAATCTACGCTGCCAACCAGGGTGTAAGCTTTATTTTACACGGTCCTCCCGGAACAGGTAAAAGCCAGACAATCACCAACATGATCGCCAATTTAATCGGGAATGGTAAAACGGTATTGTTTGTCGCCGAGAAAATGGCTGCGCTTTCTGTTGTTGAAAAAAGACTGTCATTGATTGGCCTTGCTCCATTCTGCCTTGAACTGCATTCCAACAAATCCAATAAAAAGGATATACTCAAAAAGCTTGAAGACACCATGAATATGGGAACCTATCAAAATTCGCCCCAGTGGGAAGAGACCCTTGCCTCCCTTGAAACGGTAAAAACAGAGCTTAATGATTATGTTGATGCATTACATAAAAGACATGAGATTGGTTTCTCAGTCTATGATGCGATTCAGAAGATTGACGAATTCCGGGATATAAACAGCCCGATGCTTTTTAGTGCTGAGGAAGCATACGCTTATTCGGATACGCAGTTTGCTTCTGCCAGGGAATATATCCGAAAGCTTGCTGTTGTAGGAAACAGCTGCGGCCACCCGTATAACAACCCTCTCTCACCTATTAAGCTGAAATCATATTCTCTTACTTTGTCACAAAACCTGCCGTATATGATACATAACAGCCGTGAAGCTTTTACAGCGCTTCTTCGTGCCGGGGATACGTTTCAAGAATACCTTGGTCCGGAAATTGATGTGTCCGCTGTTTCTTTTAACGATTTATCTGATATCCTGAAAATCTGTAATCTTTCTATGGCTGATTATAACTTTACAGCGGAATTATGGAACGAGGTTGATTATTCCTATGTAAGGACTCAAATTGACTTGGCATGTAAATATGTTGCCGCCCGCCTGGAAATATTGAAAAATTATGATGTAAGAATCGACCAGATTCAAATTGACAGGATTATTTCGGAATATAATATCAGTCAGAGTAAAAACTTTTTTGCCAGACTATCCGGTAAAAACAAAGCGCATAAAGCAATTATAACCTTTAGAAAGCCGGGCATTAAGCTGGATAAACGGGATTTAACGGACGAGCTTTCTATAATTAGCGAATTTATAAGTCTCCATGAGCAGTTTGGAAGAAATATTCCTTTGTTCCAAAGGCTGTTTTCCAAAAATGTTACGATTACCGATAATTTTACTGTTTACACCGAAATAATTAACATAGCCGAAAATATTCATACGATCTGGAAAAATATAAAGAATCCGGATACATCGTCAAAAATGAAATCCCGACTCGCACATCTTGCAGGCCACTGCAAAGCAGAGTCTCAGGCATGTATTGATTTATTTACATCTTACGTAAAATCTACAGATGAAGTTTTGTCTGCCCTTGAATCCGGTGCAGTAAAAATAAAGTCCATTACAGCAATTGATGAAATACTCCATACATTCTCTGAAAATCTCAGCGGGATACAGAACATCTGCGCTTACAATATGACGGCAGACGAGGCTTATGGGATGAATTTGTCCCAGATTATCACTGCATATGAAAACGGCAGTATTAAGGATCATGTTATGGCGGCTTTTGAAAAATCATTTTACACCGCATGGTTTGATAAAGTGCTGTATGACAGTCCTTCGCTTAACAGATTCACAAAGGAAATACATGAAGATACAATAAGCCGGTTTCTGGATTTAGACAATAAATATACTATGCTTGTGCGGCAGGAGATTTTCAAAAGACTGGTTTCAAGGCTTCCGGCGTACAGTGAAAATGTTAACGGAACCTCCGAAGTGGGTATATTGACCAGGGCAATTCATTCAGGCGGCAGAGGTGTTGCTCTGCGCAAATTGTTTTCAGCCATTCCAAATCTCCTTTCTAAGCTTGCACCATGTATGCTGATGAGTCCTATTTCAGTGGCACAATATCTGGAGGCAGGATATCCGGCCTTTGATGTGGTTATCTTTGATGAAGCATCACAAATGCCCACACATGAAGCGGTTGGAGCGATTGCAAGAGGGAAAAATCTAATCGTGGTCGGGGATCCAAAGCAGCTTCCTCCCACTACCTTCTTTTCAGCACGTCAGATTGAGCAGGACGATGATTTAATGCTCAGCGATCTGGAAAGTATCCTTGATGACTGCATGGCAATCAACATGCCTTCCATATCCCTTTCGTGGCATTACCGCAGCCGCCATGAGAGTTTGATTGCATTCAGCAATTATAATTTTTATGATGGTAAGCTTTTAACCTTTCCATCCTATGATGATGAACGTACACAAATTGATTTTATTAACACACACGGCTCCTACTCCCGCGGCGGAACAAGACAAAATAAAACAGAAGCAATCGCCGTGGCAGATGCAATTGAGAAGCTGGCAGCAGAAAACCCATTGCAAAGTATTGGTGTTGTTGCTTTAAGCCAGGCTCAGCAGACCTTGATTGAAGATATGCTTGACGAACGTTACAAGACAAATACCAGCCTGGAAAAATATAATCAGGAGAGCTATGAGCCTATCTTTATTAAAAACCTGGAAAATGTACAGGGCGATGAACGGGATATCATTATTTTTTCAATCGGATATGGCAAAGATGAAAAAGGTTATATGAGCATGAATTTTGGTCCGATTAACAAAAATGGCGGCTGGCGCAGACTTAATGTTGCGATCAGCAGAGCACGGCAACGGCTTATTGTCTTTTCCAGTATTGGAGCGGAGGATATCGATTTATCACGTACGTCCATGACCGGCGTTATGTACCTTCGCAGCTTTTTGCAATATGCTGAAAGCAAGGCAAAGTACATTCCTGCAACAAATGTATCCGGGCTTTATGAGGAATCGATTTCCACAATTGAAACAGATATTTATCACAGGCTCACAGAAAAGGGTTATAAAGTTCAAAAGAATGTTGGTAAATCACGATATAAAATCCCCCTGGCCGTACTTGGTGAAGACGGACATTACATTTTGGGAATACAGTTTGACGGACCCTATTACAAAGATGCAAAAACCGCAAGAGACAGGGAAATTCTGATTGACAGCGTTTTAAAAAACTTAAACTGGAATATTTATCATGTCTGGTCTCAGAAGTGGTTATCATCACCGGAGGATGAGTTTTCCAATATATTATCTGCCCTTGAAAAGGTTAAGAAAGAACCAGACATACAACAACCTGCAATACAATATAAAGCAGACTTTGCAACATCTACCCCGGCGAATACAAAGACACCAACTGTATACTACAATACAGCCGCCTTGAATCCGGTTGGGATGTCGACAGAATCTTTTTATACCGTTCAGAGCAATCAACTGATACTGTCACAAATCTCCGAGATTATTGAGAAAGAAGCTCCGGTAAGCTTTTTATATATTTGCAGAAAAATTGCAGCCGCATGGGGAATGAAACGAGTTGGTAATAAAATTGCAAATCGGATACAAACCTTACTGAAAGGATTTACTTCCACCACATTTAACAACGGCGTATTTTATTGGGGAAAACTTAATCCGGATTCTTATGATATTTACCGCGTACCCAAAAATGACCAGGAACGCAGACAACCCGAAGATATAGCACCAACAGAAATATGCAACGCCGCTAAATCCATACTTCTTGAGCAAATTGCGCTTACAGAAGCAGCTCTTGCAAAAGAAACTGCAAATATTTTCGGATATGCCCGTGTTATGGAAACAACTGCTGAAAAGTTTGCTGAAATACTCAGATATGGTAAAAATGAAGGAATGCTTAATATGGATAGCAACGGAAAATTCATCCTGTAACAAACAGGAGCAACAATATTCCCACACACTAACCCGACATAATCCTTTTTTCTGCTATTATCCGAGAATCATTTGTATGATATGAACAGCCATAACTGAAAAACCAAGAGCAAGAAGAATCCAACCAGCCGTTTTTTTGCCGCTGCCTTTTTGCTTACGAGTCTGGTAAAGGAGAAGCCCTCCAGCCAGTATCATAAGAACTCCAGCACCGATATTCATTAAATGCACCCTGAAAATAGACTCTGGCGTAATACTCTCAATATCAACACCCGCCTTAGCGAGTTCTTCCAAATCTTTTGTAGACATAAACAATACCTCCTCGTTATACGATAATATCGCGCTTAAACATTTTTTGAATGGTAATGAATGCAGCAACAATGCCTATTACACCCAGCACACATACAAACCCTATCTGGCTTAAAAGATTATCAAAGCCAAGGCCTGATGTTGAGCCAACAGATACAATTGCGATTGAAGTCACCATGGTTCCTATTGTTGAGTAGGACACCAAGCCCACTGCCAAGGGAATCAAGCCCAATAGAATGACCATTATTGAAGAGAACAAATATGCAATCACCTGTTGCCACACCAAATGGTATGAGATAGCTGGCAGTATTTGATGAAGACCGTAAAATACAACATTTAGCAAAATTTGGGACATGATGATACCAGCCAAAGAAAACGATATCACGACAATAACTTTTGCTATAATCAGCTTTTTCTTATCCAGCGGGTATGTGTAGAGCATTAGCACGGTTTTATTTTTAAATTCATCGATTACTACCATGCAGATTAAAACAGCTTCCCACACAATAAAAACAGGCTTTACAAAAATGTCGATTATTACCGGAGCAGAATCGGTGAGGTCTCCGACAGATAAAATACCAAATATTGCCAAAGCCATAATGATGTTTGCAATCAAGAAGTAAAGAAATTGCTTTTTAAGTTTATACTTGCAAATATCTATCTTAATTAAATCAATCATGTCTGCCTCCTCCATAAACAACCTGTTTGAAATAAGTCTCCAGACTATCGGTGTTATTTTTAATTTCCTTCAGCGCCTTTTCCTCCAACATTTCGCCGGTATCAATGATACCAACTGTGTCAGCGATTTTGTCTATTTCGCTGATAATATGGCTGGAAATCAATATCGCTGTTCCCATTTCCCTGTTTATGGATAGAAGCAGGTCGCGGGTATCACTAATACCCATCGGATCAAGTCCGTTAATTGGTTCATCCAATACCAGCAAGTCCGGCTTACCAATTAACGCGCGTCCCAGTGCAAGCCTTTGTTTCATCCCCAATGAGAATTCTCCCACTTGTTTGCCGCTGGTGTCACTTAAGCCAACCAACAGCAAAATGTCTTTGATATCCTGTTTGTATTGCGGCGTTCCTAAATAATCACAATGTACCTGTAAGTTTTCAGTTGCTGAAAGTCCATTGTAAAATACAGGTGTTTCAATGATATTTCCAATTTTTCGAAAAACCGGGTTGCTCCCTGTGGGATTTATACTTTTCCCCAAAAGAGAGATCTGTCCTTCGTCTGCTTTTAAAATTCCAAACAACAGTTTCATAAGAGTTGTTTTACCAGCTCCATTCGCTCCAAGAAATGCATATATTTCTCTGGGTTTTACGGTCATGTTAACATTTTTCAGAACTGTCTTATCGCCAAATTTTTTGGTCAGACCTTTAATCTCTATTGCGTTGTCCATGTATCTGCCTCCTGTCTTTTTATTATGATGCCAGTGTAGCGCGAATGCAGAATGTTATGGTGGAAATCAGTGTCAGATGTATAATGGAACGTGTGAAATGTAAATTGACCGCAAAAAAAGTTCCGGCAAATACTTCACCAGAACTTTGGTATTGCGTTAAATCAACGGGGTAATACCACTTCCATCAAAAATTCATTTCCTACAGACGATAATTTCATATAACCATGATTATGTTTTAATGTGCGTTCTATGTTCAATAAGCCATAACCGTGATGTTCCGTATTGCCTTTATCGGTAGAAATCTGGTTGTTACTTATAGCAACAGTCGAAACAACCGGATTTTCAATCTGCACGAGATAGTGATGCTCGCTGCTCTTAATTGTAAATTTGATGTAACGGTTTTTATGGTTTGGTACTTTCATGTTAGCCTCGATTGCATTGTCAAGTGCATTGGAGAAAATGGTACTTATATCTATAGGCTTGAGATTTAGCGGTAAGGAAAAGGTACCATCTAAGATAAATTGTATATCATTTTCTTCCAGCAGGAACTGTTTAACATTGATGATAATGTCCAATGATTCATTTCCCGTTACATATAATTGGGACAACTCATTCCATTTCTCATTCAGATTTTGAATATATTGTTTTACTTCCTCAAATTTATCATTATTACATAATGCCTGTAAATACAAGAAGTGATTTTTCATATCGTGCCGGTAAATTCGGGTTTCTTCCTGCATTTGCTTGTAAGATTTAAAGTATAGTATCTGTTCTGCCATATGCCGCTCGTTAAGAATATTAATCTCTTTAAAATGTGACGCTATCTTACCGCTCGCCAAAAATAATATAAAAAAGATATAGAAAAATAAAACAGAATAATTGAGAATTAAGATCAGTAGTTGTTCCCATACATTTTGGGCAAGGAGTAAACCGCCAAATCTTCTTAGAGCAGTCAGCAGCAGAAATGTAACAACATTTACAGCAAACAGTAATATCCATTCTCTTGCAGTGAATTTGATGTGCAGCTTACGTTTTTCACAATAATTCCAAATACCTGTAATCACCAGAAGGTTTAGTATAATGGCGATGATTGTATAGCGTGTATTAGTTTCCGCAGTAGTAAAGGCGAATTCAAATACCAACATCTCAACAAACACACTAAATAAGGAAAGTGATGTATATAAAAGAAATACCAGTACATATTGTCCTATTTTTCTTAAGGCACTTCCTGTCCCATATATGAAGTATATAATGAATGGAAATAGAACAATCACCGGCATTGTACCGGAATTACCACCGATTAACACATCTATAAATGCTCCAATTGATGAGCAAAACACGGTAAGTAGCATCACCTTTTTAAATAATGGTATCGTAAAATCAATAACGTATTTTAGCAAAAATAAACACAGAATAGTATCCACCATGCAGGAAATAAAACGCAGCAAAAAATACATACTATCCCTCCTCTAAAAAGCTGTACGCCGAATAAAATCATGGAAATTTTGGCTAAAATCCTTGTAACGCAGACGACTTAGCGGCAGCTTTTTATCACATGCCAATTGTATCTCCTGCTTATCAAATCCTTTCACAAAACGTAAATTCACAAGATAGCTTCGATGTACAGGATAGAAGCCATCGTTCATCAATTCCTTTTCGTATGTTCCAATGCTGCCTCTTTGCATAAATTGCTCTTTTTCAGTCACAATTGAAACCTGCTGATTCTGAGCCTCTATATACATAATGAAATCTACTGGTATCACATATTCTCCTTTACTATTATGAACCAAAATAGTTTTTGCTTCCCGTATACGATTTTGGGCTGCCTCAATAGCCTCTACTAATTTGTGTTCGTTCACAGGCTTTGTTAGAAATCGAAATGCCGATACTTCGTATCCGCTGCAAGCCAATTCATTATGGCTGGTTACAAAAATGATGATAGGTGTTGGCGTATATTTGGAAAGTGAACTTGCTGTTTTCAAGCCATCCATACCTTTCATTTCAATATCCAACAGCACAATATCAAATGGTGAACGGTTTTTCCGGTAATGTGCAATAAGCGCTTCACCAGAGGAAAAAGTATCTATTATTAAATCCAGTGACTTATATTTTCTTTGTATTAAATTTACTAACTCGGTTAAGCAAATATTTTCATCATCACACACAGCAATGCGCATAAGCCACATCCTTTCTTTCAGACAACAAGATCACATAGTTGTTAGATTATTATACATAATTTCCAGCCTGTCAATCTTTTTTTCTGTATGGTAATGCCCGCAATACCACTTTCCATACTCCAGTCTGTCCTCTATCCCGTCCAGCCAAATCTCCGTTGACTTATCCACCTTGCTCTGGTCAATACCGGACAGAAAGACTTCTACCGGCTCATATTTAAGCGGTGTGGTATGACTCAACACCACATCCGCCTTCCATTCCAGCTTCTCCAACTGCTGCTCCACATATTGCTTGATTTCTTCAGAAGGCTGTTCATCCTCCCACCATCCATATCCATAAATCAGCCGTATGTCTTTATCAATGCTATAGGCGCCGCCGATTACAATGGTTTTCTTACCATCAAAATCAAATATCTC
>Ga0153941_1000545_pt1 | contig 16535 bp, 16 predicted proteins | sample TSNJ025MetaG_FD_104733 | JGI IMG/M metagenome (GOLD analysis project Ga0153941, IMG submission 104733) | Attine ant fungus gardens microbial communities from New Jersey, USA - TSNJ025 MetaG | ecosystem: Host-associated > Fungi > Mycelium > Unclassified | place: USA: New Jersey, Brendan T. Byrne...
AATCACAAGGGCCAATTTCTCCTGGCAACTAGGGTATCTTCGGGCCTCTCTTGCACACATTGTCTATTACCATGGCGCCAAAAGCATACGACCCAGACTCGGAGAACGAACAAGCACCTCCTTTACCGTCGGCCCCTCTGATCACGTTGTCCTCCAACCTTGTCATTCAGCCACCCCTGACCAGCCGTGGTTCAGGTCCTGGCATTGTACTCCTACTTCAGAACCCTTCATGTTTGAGCACTAGTCTTCAGAGCCGTCGACCTCTTGATCCAGAACCTGTTCAGAAATGGGCCGAAGAGGGCTTCACAGTAGCTGGTGTGACATTAACACCGAGCTCGGTTTTCGATCAGGCATCTGCCATCTCCTCAGTTATAAAACAGGGAATCGACTGTTTGCTTCAAGTCAAGGAGCTTGACGATAGAGATAAATTTGCGGTCATAGGTAATTCTTTCTCATCCAGATATGTGCTAGTTACCGCACCGAGACACTTCTTTAGTCTATGACAACGATCCGGCAGTCTTGGATTCATTGATAGGCTTGGAAAGGTTACCAATTGCGTGCCTGATCTCTTATGGAGCTTCTTCAAGGATGACATATCCAAAGCCCAGGTTTCCGACTCTCCTACACGTACTTCAGAAGATAGATGTTGTGGAAAATATCACTTCATACTCCTATCCTGGGCAATCCCCGCACTTTGTCCTACCGCAGACCTCAGATTACGATCCAGGAAATGCTTCCTTGGCGCACAGTCGGTCTCTTGTATTCCTACGCAATTGGCTAGGGGGTCCTGTTTTCGATCTTGAGGTCATCTGGGATCGACATTGCTACTTCGAATTTGAAGCTCGAAGTGTCGCAAAGACAATGGCCACGATGGTGGTATGTTATTTTTTCCCCGTCAAAACGATTACAAGAATCACAACCTTGATTACAGCAAGAACCTTATGTCAATCATGTTCCAACAGTGTGTCCATGGTCATGCTGAGAGATTAGCCCCTCACACCGCATTAGATGACTGGAGGAATTGGTCGTGCAGCACTGACAGAGTTCTATCGAGATCATTTTATATTCAACAACCCGGATGACACGAACACTCAGGTTGTTTCAAGGACTGCTGGACCTGATCGCATCATTGGTATGCTTTCTCGTCGACAACTTTCAATTGACTAATGTGGAACGTATCAGACGAGTTTATTTTCTACGCAACTCATGATCGGACTATTGATTGGCTCTTACCTGGTGTACCTCCGACAGGCAAGAAACTTTCCATTCCTATGATAGCGGTGGTGAACATACGGGGCGATCGTTTGTATAACGGTAAGCGGTGACGTCCGTGCTGCGAGGAATCTAACTCAGTCTATCAGAGCACATTTGGTGGGATCAGGCTACAGCACTTTTCCAAGCAGGATTATTACCTGCTCACGTCCCGTACTCTGCACCAGATGGTTCCAGAGGAATTTTGCGTCTGCCAGTGACTGGAGTACAAAGTACTCAAATGCTTTTGGATGAGACCAATGGCAAAAGCAATGAGATGATGGGATGTGATTGGGGAGTCAGCTTTGACATCGAAAAATCTTCAGATGACTCAACGGAGTCCATATAGTGGTCCAAACACTTGTCCTTTACAGCTGGATGATAAATTGATAATAAAATTGTCTCAACTTTCCATGTATTGGCTCAGTTATATACTGGGTCTGACCATCCAAAGCACCAAGTGAGCACAACTTGTGATTATTTTACAAAGTTCTTTTTATGTGATTTCTGATGCTCATCTTCTGATGTTCACATCCTTCCAGTGGCTAACCATGTCTTTTCAGAACCTGCTCCACGCTACCAGGGGTTCGAACTTGTGCATTCCCATCACCTGATAGCTCACTTAGCAGAAAGCATATATACATAACTGATCCTTACGTTTCAAGCAAAGTGTATAGAGGTACAATAAGAAATGAAAGCAGCAGAGGTGTATCACGCCATCATTATATCCCCATCCGCTTGTGTTCTCGGTGCACCTCTGACAACTGAATTTACCAGCTCTCTCCTGATTTCAAGTCCTATTTCGGGGTGAGGTGTAGCCCGAATAACGTCTAACAGAGCATCCTTCTGATCAGGTGTCAAGTCTGACGCATATCTAGAACATGCACTTAGAAGGATTCCTTAATGATACATGATCAAACTCTTGCCTCTGACAGAAAACAAGCAGACTCTGGTGCCAGAGCACTGGCAGTTTATCACAGTCTCCTCGGGATTTTGCTTTATAAGTATTTGATAAACGAATAAAGTGGAACACCAAAGCATCGACGACTTGATATGGGAGCTCAAATTTTTTGTCAATGAGGACCCGGATGAACAGAGAATTGGGTCCTTGATGAACATCAGACAGATACACGTTCAAGAAGTACATTTATATACCTGAATAGTCCATATCTGCGATGCGAAGTAAGGCAGCCGAAGCATGCAGCACCGGAATCTTAGTTCGCGAGAGGATAGAGGCAATAATTGCGGCCTGTTTTAAAGTACAACCTTGCTATGCCATTGCAGATACTCGATGCTTGTCACCTTGATAGAAAAGACAACAACTCACGTCAAGCATTGGAAAGATGACACCCTTGAAAAATGCCCCAGGTTTGTAAAGTGCTCGCTTCAGTGCCTCATAGTATTGAACATTCAATTTTTTGTTTTGATCAATGTCCTCTCGGATAGCATCTAGCAGAACTACGCTCAAAAATAGTTGTGCTTGAGGTGGTTTCATGTTTGATATAAAGATTCTTGTTGCTGCACGGCATGCATGGGGTGACCAACTTTCTGGACTTGTGAGTGCCAACATTCGTGCCCATGCCGGTAGTGAGGGGATGACCTTGAAAAGCTTTGGCAAGGGTCCGGACTTGTACTTCTGTAGGAACAATCCTAACCTTTTGATTGAGATTTTTGTGAGAATAAATTCGCGGTAAATGCCTATAGGGACTCGCTTTCGATAAGCCTCTACAACGGTTGGATTGAGACCTAGGGCAGGATCAGGTCGTTCTCTATCTAGGAACAGGTCAGAAGGCAATTTTGACTGGCATAGGTAATGCACCTTGTTGAACTCTTTGGATCGCCGCCGTTGCATTGCCTACGGTGTTATCCAGTTTGGAAAATATAATATCAGCCAGTGTTCGTCGCTCATGAGAATTTTCAGGCAAGAGGGCTCCTAGTGTATGCAGATCTTCTTCGTCTATTTTCTTAGGATTCTGTAAATCAAGCGCTCGAAAGGTAAAGTCTGAATCACTCACGAGTTCTTCCTCCTCTACTTCTTTATCGAAGTCAATGTCCGATTCTTCGTCGTCATCTTCATCGATTGGTGGACGTAGGGTCGTGAATGCGCTCTTATCTCCATCATCACAGGCATCATCCGGCATTTCCAATTCATCGTGCTTTTCCAATTCATCCTGCTGGTCGCGAGCCAGCTCAAAGATCCTGCGAGATGTTTTGGGATCAAGGATAACCTGGTATTCAATTGAGAGACTGATAAATAAAGAAACAGGATCAGGTGTACATCTCCACTATCGTTGTTGTCTGTTTTGTGAGTTTTTTTGCGTTTTCCGGGCTGTGATATACGTCCGTGTTTTGCTTCTGTTTCGTCTTTATCGAGCTGAGTATAGAGAGGATCATGCCTAGGTTTCTTATCGAGCTTTTGTGATCGAGGCATTCGAGTCGAAGAACAAGAAAGTCGTAGACAAAATGAATCGGCATCAAAAATTAGTCAAAACTTTATTTTTGAATTCCATCGACAGTCAAACATTGATTTTTTTCAGCTACTGCCAAAATTTTGGTCGCAGGCCCTCCTAGGGCACCAAGAATATAGCAAACAGCTGAGACTGGGTGTCATATGATATTCACTTCATCTACTTGAAGAACACTCGTTGACTTGAACTACAATGCATTTGAATGTGCCTCGTAACATTTTCTGACTCCCATGAGCTCGTTACCGATGCGTTATAATATTTTCACTCAACCTGTGGTGTTCCAATACCGTCTTAGTATAATTGGCTGTGACTGGTCTTTGACAGTCTGATCGGCTTCAGGCGACCGCTACTTTTGAAAGCGGGGATTCTAGCCGTATCAAGGTCAAAATCATAATTGTTTTTTGTTATGAACGTTTGTAGTCTAGATGTTTTAGATCTTGACAATGTTAATTATAAATGCCTATATAACGTCGAAACGAGCTCCATGTCCTCTTTCTTGCCGCTCTTACACCAGTTTCCCGCCCATGTCTCCTTCACACGTAAGTGTTGGCTTATCCATTGAACTCTACCGTCCAATAATCTTACCATCCATAGATCAAGACGCTGGATAACAGTGGCAATGAAATAACTACTGTGGGTTTCAAGCGCTTTGGGTTCGACTCGGAAGTCCCCCTCGACACTCTCCGTTCTTTATACCTGCGTCCCCATTATATCGCTTCGACGGAGGATTTGGGGGCCCTCGAATACCTTGGAGAGGAGGAGGCTGAAACTGAACATGCCAAACTGAGCACTGGTCATGAAATGTTCCGGCCCACATCCGTATACTTTCCTCACATGTCATCCATTTCTTATACCACCCAAACTCGGTTCCCGCCCGTCAAACTTCTACCTCCATCGGGATGCAAGCGTATTCTTGTGACAGGAGGCGCCGGCTTCGTCGGCTCCCATCTAGTCGATCGTCTTATGCTACTTGGACATGAGGTCACTGTTCTCGATAACTTCTTTACTGGCTCCAAGACGACTGTCAGTCATTGGATCGGACACCCAAACTTCGAGTTGGTCCGGCATGATGTAGTTGAACCTTTCATGATTGAATGCGACCGTGAGTAGATTAAATTCACTATCGACTTGGTCACAAAATTCCACTTTTCAGAGATCTATCATCTCGCATGCCCAGCGTCGCCTCCCCAATATCAGTTTAACGCTGTAAAGACTATCAAAACTTCCTTCATGGGAACTCTGAATATGCTTGGCTTGGCCAAGCGCACTAAAGCACGCTTTTTGATTAGCAGTACTTCAGGTACTATTTCTATGTGCTTTGGCATAGGCTTCGCTTAACTCCACCTACAGAGGTCTACGGTGATCCCGAAGTTCACCCACAACATGAAGATTAGTGAGCGACCCTGTGTCAAATTTATCATTAGCTCAGACTTATCGAATCCATTGACTAGTTGGGGACATGTCAACCCGATTGGCCCTCGAGCTTGTTACGACGAAGGAAAGCGAGTGGCGGAAACCCTCACATATGGTTTTCAGCGTCAAGATGGTGTTGATGTTCGTGTCGCACGTATATTCAATACTTATGGACCTCGCAGTAAGTCTCCCCACTCGAATGATCAGACTGGTACTGAATACACGCGTTTGGAGTGAACCCCTACGATGGCCGAGTTGTGTCCAACTTCATCGTCCAGGCGCTTAAAGGCGAAGATATGACTGTATATGGGGATGGAAAACAAACCAGATCCTTCCAATACATCCATGATCTCATAGATGGCATGATTGCTCTCATGAACTCCAACGAAACTCGTCCTGTTAACATCGGCAATGGGGAAGAATACTCAATTGGGGAGTTCGCAGAACTTGTTCGCGATATTGTTGAAAAAGTGCAGAAGGAAGACGGGGTTAAACTGGATAAACGCGTTCAAATTGTATATAAACCAATTCCTACCGATGATCCTCAGAAGCGCCGCCCTGACACTTCAAGGGCTAACGAGTCGTTAGAGTGGCAACCTTGTTGGTCTGTTCATATGGGTCTGGAGGAGATGGTCAGATATTACAAGGCCAAGATGGCAGAAGGCAGCTTATAGGAAAGACCTTGTATCGGTTCTTGATGTACAAATCCTTATAGAGTATCGCTTAAACTTTGATTGCAGTAATACATCTTCATAGGCAGAAAATATGGGTATCATAAATTCCTAGCACCTTTTGACCTGACGCCATCACCAAGCAAAGTTATAGGATTGATCATTGTGATTAGCTCGGCCGCGATTGAACCAGGTTGGTTACTGACAAGCTGGTGGATTGTTTAATCCCCTGATCATTTTCCGGCATGGCCTTAGCGCCAATGGAAAATATGTCTCGAGAGAAGAGTCAACTATGAACAAGTGCGCAGCCACTTGACTCACTTGCGATGGAGTTCCTCCCTATATCACTTCTGAACCAGTGTTGATCTTCACGATCGGAATACCTGCGCAATACAAAGCAATCAGAGTCACGTATTTGAACGAGTCAACCATCATACTTTCGCAGTGGTTTCCCATTCAAATCCAAAGGCGAGAAAGTATTACCCTGTTCTCCGTATTCTTTCATTATTTTCTCTTGCCGCTGGGCGCTTTCTTTAGAGAGGCACGAAAAAGATATTGGAGACAATGAACATCTTGTTCGCAAGTCTGAACGTTCCATTATGTCTGCCAATTTAAACAGTGCCTTCTGCATCCTCTCTTCTGTTGAATCTGTTGGAATCTCAATTGTACGCAAATCTAGCCATGCTCCCTTGACATTCTGCTGCAGAAACTTTGAGTAGATTTTGTTTACTAACGAAGCACTTGTCGGATTGAGGAATAGGTTAGATGTACCATCTGTAAGATTTCAGTGGCCCATCCATGTCATTGGATGTGATACAGGACTTGCTCATTATAATGTGAGATATTGCCCCCCCCTCAACCCCGGTCAATGAATTTCTTAGCCCCTCAGCATGCTCGGTCGAGTGCATTTCATTTTTCTCGCCCTAAATCCTCTTTTCAGAATCTAGGTTAGAGATGGCCTTGTTTTGCAGAATTACATGGAAAATGATGATAGGTTGCCTCAATTTAGCCAAGCTTTCTGGACTTAATGGTGTCCGCTGGGCAAAAGTGATAACATGGAGTTCTCCTTAAACGCAAACGAGAATATACTCACATTCACGTACACTCCCAAAACTTCAGCCAAGCAGACACGCTGATCCCTCGGTGTCTTCAAAGCCAGATGGGCAATCAGCTGAAATATAGATGAGGATTTCGATTTAGGTCAAAATTTAGATCAAACAACTTCATCGTATAGATTAGGGTCTACCTCCTTTGTTATGAAAAATAAGCCGAGGACGAATAGAGTTGCATGAAACTTACATCACCGCAAAGTAAATTGATGGTTTCCACCCCTCCGTGCTCGAATGTTTCCATGTCTTCAGCAAAACACCATTGTTTCAGAACCTCATCTAAAAGTTCGAATGTCCGGTCAGACCTAAAGCCCGGCGGGCATGAACAAGAAATTTAAACATATCATCGGGCACATTTGCCTTACTCATAGGGAGAAGGGACATTGCACAGTGCTAGACTCAGACATAACTCTGGAAAACTGGGTGCAGAAGCTGGTCAATCACCCCGTATTGGGAATGTCGTGACTACCAACGTACAGAAGAGCGAACCGTAGTGCAACACAAACTGAGATTGGTTCAAGAGCCATGACGTGACAGGGTGGTAACTGCAGCGTCTGTGTTATAGTGAGGCTCAGGTCATGATCATGTTAGAATGTGGCATACCAAAAGGCATAATGCAACATCAGCTGCCTCCACCCACGTGTCGTGGCGAGGACTAGGCCTGCTCATAGTTTCACCCGAACAGCGCGTATCCAAAGCAATGACATTATAGTTCTCGTATAGTCGTGGGTCTCCGCAGTGATTATCAAGCCATCGTATATCAAAAAACATTGGAGAGAGGATCAAGATAATCGGCTTGTCCACGTCGAATCCACCGACATTGCCATATTGACTATTGGTCTGGTAGTGTATCGAGATGAAGTCATCTGTATTGTGGAAGTTGACGAAAGGCATGGAGGAGAATGAATCCACTAATCATTTTTAGAACCCAAAGTAGTTGTCGCTAAGGGTCAGATGAATATAAAAATGCACAGTGCTCCAATTGTACTTAATGACTAGAATCCAAAGCGCCTGAGGCATGGGGAAAGAGTGAAAAACACAGATGTGAAGCTTGAGGTTCAAGATGATCTTTGGATTGATGTTATACCTGCAGCGCAAGACATCTATTCCGTGCAACCCGAAAATATGTTTGCCCATTTCGTATCGTTTGGCAACGTTTGTACTGAGCGTTGCATAGTCCAAAATGATGACCAACTTTCCTGATGCCAAGCAGATGATAAGTTGCCGCCTATATCAAAACAGAAATAGCTCACAAACTTCATGTGAGAATGCCACAAGGTCAACTTCAATCGTTTGAAAAGCTTGTCAAGCTTGATAGCTACCTTCTGACTACTCTTACGAAGTATGTTGGAGTCATGTTTGCTATTAATTACACTGAAAGTCCTGCTACCAATACTACAGCTCCTTAAATTTCATATACGAACAGAAATATAAATTCTGCTATTTTTGAGCAGACCAGCCCTTGTATGTCATATCTTACAGAAGTACTTACTCAGGTTTGCAGTGTAGCTTCTTTTCAGAACAGTGTCCAGCTTCTTCTTGTTTAACTGCCACAATCCTCTTGGAGGGTCACTCCTTTCACTCCTCGAGGTGCCTACTCCACCAAATATCTACCATTAATATTCATCGCCTGTAATGGGATTGACTTCCGATGACATCTGCTCGACATCTACTCAACACCTGCTCAACATCCAATAAGTAGTCCCATGGGATAGACCCCCAAAGAGAAGGCTCACTCACAGAGGATGGTGGTGGTCAAGGAGGAAATTTCTTAGTGAACATCAACATCGATGTTAGAATAAAGAAAAATATGATGTCATCTCATAACATGAATGACGCAGTATTGTGTGAAGGCAGTTAAAGGCAGTGCAAGAACCCTGTGGTCCTTGCCTCATATTCAACAATGAGAAATTCATTGTTCAGCAACCATAGATCACAGTAAAGATGTATCTCTTCAAGATAAACTCAGGGATTTTTTTCGCAATTCTGATCTTAATTTGAAACTGATTGACTCTCGAGAAGAGCTGCCATGTCCGCAATCAGGTTTAGCCACATAACAGACATGAATTCGGGAACACAATCAGTCAGAGGAAAGCGAACCCCACTGTGCTCAAAGCCGATTGCAACGTCTGATTTATCAGAGATGTAAGAGCGTCCATGGCGTTGACGTGATTCAGAAGCACATAATTACTATTTCACGGAGCGCCACATGAAGACAGATGCTGGGACATCAACGTGTCGAGGACTAGGTAGATTTAGGCTCTATGTCGTAGACTCGGCGGAGCCGAAAGTCTTCTATAGCCGCCGGGACAGGAAACTATCGTTATTTGACGGAAAGACCAACGAGGCTGATCAGAACTTGCAAGACACGTTGCTGAAGCTAGAAGGATGGTCTAAGAGATATGAAGGGAGGAACTGGAATCCGTACCTCCCGTTTAGCAGATTCAGAGGTGATGTGCATTGCAGGGACCTCCAATTGCTGAAGTTTGACTTGTTGCTGAGAGAGGAGGCTGTCCCAGGCAGGTAGTGCACGGTCTCTATCAAACTTTTGTAAATCCTTCTTGTGAGCATCGATTAACATCTATTCCAGGGTCAATATGGCCTGTAAGCTCGAGTAGCCTATTACCAACCTCAGCATCGTGCTTTGAAATGCTGGAACCAATGATACTTGCTCTAAAACATATCAGCAAGTCGTTTTAGGTAATGAAGGTACAAATACTTGGTTTTTGCCGCCTTGAGTTTTTCTTCGTACTTTTTGTGAACTGATCGTCGCTCCTCCCATAGTTGTCGTTCAAGAGTATCCTGATCCTGCTTCATCTACATGGAATAATCAAATCAACAGTCACTGGGATCAAATACAGTTAGCTACCTTGTTCATTTCTTCCACAAAGGCAGAATCGCGGGTAAGCTGTAGGAGGATGTGCATAGAATCCCTCAGATCAAGTGAACAAGAATCTTTCATCGAGACCATTGCAATGTCAGATTGAGATGTCGTGAAGTTGGACTCTGAGTGATTTAATTGCAGAGCAGGCTCCCGTTCGTTATTCACACCAGAGTTTGTGGGAGACTCGAGAATTTGATGTGCAGGTCTTAATTGAGAAAGCAGAGATGCAACAGAAGATCCTGAAGAACTAGTCTTCGTTGTCATTCCTTCATTGGAGGGGGACGTCAATCCGGAGGATCGATTTGACGTTGCTGCCAGATCCTGCCATGCTTGCGATGACCTGATCTGGTCAAGAATTGTTTGAATACCTGCTGGATCCTGAAGTTGACTCATTCATAGATGAGACCACGAACTGCAACCACCTCACATTCAAGTTGAGACCCATATACTGTTATGACTTATGAGTGAGATTGGATTCCCACGCCTGAACTTTCGAGGTCCGAAGTTCAGACCACGAAACCCAGGAGATGCTTACCTTTTATAGTCAGAGGGATCAATCTGAAAAACATGCCGGGGTTTGTTTGCAACGTATCTTCAATCATTTGGTCCTCTCGGAAGAAAATATGTTCGGGTAGAGATGAAACATTGTTCCGGTGATCAAGGTGTTGATCGGTGACAAGAGTGATAAACGTGGTTGAACACGGTGAGCGATTCTGATCAACGAGGCAGACTCCCATTGTCCCTTCTCTGGATCTGCTCCGTTCTTTCGGAAGAAGCAGCCGTGCGCCCTCTAGACTACCACTTAGTGCAAGGGATAATGCTTGTCCGAAATGTCAGGCCTAATTAGGGGACACGGCCAGCCACGAGGCAATCACCCTTGTGGGAAAGGTTGGATTGGCAACCGAGTCAGCTTTTTCCCACACTCGTCCTTGGCTTATCCTTTCTCTGGGAGGAATCCAGAGCCTTTTCTTTTCTTCGTTGTTTTATTGGCCATCCAACATGTCCTCTCAAGACCAGGAGTCAAGCGGTAGTTCATCTCACATGATGAAAACCACCAGACGAGGGAGGCCCTTCCTCAAAGTGGGCCATCCTTTCCTATTATTTGGAATCCGCTGAATTCTGTATTCAGGATACCTTCGATCTATTTTCCACCCTCATCGTCTCGCTTAAACTTGGCACTCATAAGCAGTTTTTTCGCAACTTTCATCATTCCTTTACTACGTGAGCTCATTCCCTTGATCTCATATCATCCATTGAACCTGCTCCTTTAGAGATGAAGCTGTGCAAAACCTGGCTTCTCTCAAATTCTCTCAATCAAATCGTGGACCGGATCCTAAAGAACCTTCACGAATTATAACGACCACGACTACCACGACATTCACTATGACTCCCGAAATAGCAAAGGCCATGTGTCAACATTTCATGGATGCAGGCCTGATTGGGAGTGCAACGGATCCTTTCTCGAATCTTTTCAAGGACCGTAGTATTTATCAAGTTACTCCGAAGGGACTCCATGTTCTCGAACGCTTCATCAGCAAGAATGGTATCAATGCTAACGCTCTTCAACCAGTTTTCGCAACCCAACCCATCTGTATCAAACTTCTCCACCTTGAACGTCGCTCGTCTGATGACGAGATCATTATTACTCAATCTGTAATCATTGCATTCTTTCGTCGATTTGCTGGTCAGCGACCCAATTATCTCCCATCCGACAGTCACGATACAGATCCATCCTTTCGCTACCATGAACAAGCGAAAGGCATCCCATTGTTCGACTTGCAGGAGAAGAACAAAAAGGGAAGCGGTGTCGTCCGCTTTGCATTTTATGCTGTGACAGTCCTTGAATGGCTCTGTGATTTCACTTCAGTGGTTGGCCGTGAGGAAGCTGCAGAAATGGCTGCTCAATTCGTTCGCTTTGGTCTTATCACGCTCGTGAGCGATAAACGGAAAACTTCTGAATCCGCAATTGTTTTTACAATTCGTGGGATTCCATCAAGTACATCTGGTCCCTCCGTCAACGTATGTTTTTCCAATAATTTATAAACAACCTCTGACAAATTAACAGGGCGAGTTCCGATGTACAAACAAAGCTGTTTACAGGATCACGGACGAGGGCCGCCGTGTCGCACGTTGGGGAGAGTTTCGTCTAGCTAACTATAATTCGCCTGGTAGTTCATCGGTTGAACTCGCTTCCCGCTCTTCAGTAGATGTTTCCGAGGAGGGAAACGAGCATACATCTCGTGCAAATCGACTCCACCGCCGATTGTCTGTAGCAGAATTTGGAGACAAACGCTTCAAAGAAACGAATGCTGATAGGTTGCAATACATCATAGAGTCCTCACGGTTGCGGGCGCTATTTCGAGATTTTCTACGGCACAATATCTGTGAAGAAAATTTGACGTTTTGGTTAGATGTAGAGGAGCTCAAAAGCAAATTTTTGGTCACTTCCAGCGCGACGGCTTCAGAACGATCTACCCGCTCAGGCAGCCGTAATACACCGGGTCACATAGCCATGGAAAAGCATCACGAACTTTTGATACAGACTACATTCTTCATTTTCAACAATTATCTGGCACATTCAAGTCCCAGCGAACTCAATATTGATCATAGCCTGCGGAACGAGCTCACCGTCTACCTTGAAGACCTCGTTTCTTCAAGTACTCCCGGGAGAACTTTCCAAGGTCGCTTGGAACAGGAGCATGCACAAGCACTGAATGCTACCCAGCTTCAGCATATCATCCGGTTATATGAACGAATCCAGGCACATGTATATCGTTTGATGTCTACGGATTCCGTGCCAAAGGTGAGTTGATTTCCTACTCCCGATCCTTTCGTTCATCAAGTTGGGCATAGTTCATGAAATCTCCGGCCTTCCTAACGAGACGAAGTGACATTGAGGACCTAGAGTCACTTGATGGGGATGTTCGGCTCCTATCCATACAAGAATCTTCACCTACGAGTAGTAACGACGAAATCGGCGGCGCTTATATGACAATCTCTGAACGAGCAACCGAACGAGAACGCCACAAGCAGCAGAATCGGCAAACACAGAGATAGCCTGGCGCTAAATACCGGAGATATCCTGGTTCATGACTCTCCTAATCCAATTCACTCCCCCGTGGTTAATCTCCATCTCCATCTTTTGTCCTCTTTTTCACGCATACGATACATAACCTTTCATCTCACTTTAATGTTTTAGTCACCATCCTCCCAGTTGCATTTCATCTTAATAACACTGGTCTGTTTTGATTTTCGAGTCTTTTGTAATTCCAGTTCCTGCATTCCAGAGTCACACTCTCTTCAGCTTTGGTGGGAGAGAGCAGTCGTGTATTCCCATTCAGTTTTATATAGTATACATTCCAGTCCAGACCAGTATCAATAAATAATATAATACCTCTCAAATCTGTAATCCATTGATGTGGCCGGTACCTACCGAAGTAGACCCGAAGTAGACGTGACCCTGCCCCACGTGAAGAAGGGGAAAGAGAGAATAAAGGGAGAATTCTGTATATACCGCAACAAGCAGGTGCGGTGAGTGAGATACATAGCAGTACACTACTAACTACACCTGAGCTTCAGGGGTTGTTCCGAGTTGGGACACGTGAGGAAGGTGACAATGATCGCTTGCTTACACAGTAGCAGTTGACCCTGGGTCCACTTGTTAATCTCCGTTGTCCTCATGTCTTGGTTCAGAGAAATGGCTGGCGGTGAAGCGATGCCTCCATTTGAATCCGACGACCCCTCCTGCCCCAAAGTCAAGGATCCCGCTATCCCCAATCGAATGGTTTCCACAAAGTCTGCCAACCGTCCCTTCCTAGCGTACGTCTTGATAATGTTCTTCTCCATACAGAGCAAGAAGGAACTGAAGCCTAGAACAGTCATCAAATGTACCGCAAGAAACAGGAAGAATTGCATACTAAATGGCTGAAGAAGAAAAAGGAACGAGACGATAAGATTGCTCGTGGAGAAGAAGTCGGACCTCTAGAACCAGATCCAACGGCTGTACAGGAAGTTGGGCTACTTGGATTGTTCAAATTTATTCTATATGCAATCCTTATCTTCTTAATGGCGGGCAAATTTATCACAGGAAGCTTCGTTTGGGAGCACGAGAGCAAATGGCTACAGCTGAAGACCTATCTACCGGTCCATCTAGTTTACTCAGCCCCAAAGCCGCAGCTCTGATGCCCTTGACAGAAAAATGAACGCCTATTCTCGGAGCGCATGCTGGCCCAATTTGATGGTAGCGATTTGACCAAACCAATCTATCTCGCTGTAGGCCAAATGAGAATATGTGATGATTGCCAGTCACTGAAGCGTTCTCCTATAGATAGACGGAGATGTGTACGATGTGACACAGGGTAAGGCTTACCATCCTGGCGGTTCATATCACATACTGTGCGCATCTGATCCTCCAAAGCTCCTACAACTAAATTCATAAACCGCACAAGTGCCGGTGTAGATGCAGCTAGAGCGTTTGCCACAGGTTGCTTCAAGGATCACAGGACTCACGATCTTCGCGGTTTGTCGGACACTGAGTTAAAGGTAGGTTTGGTCAATGTTTCTACTCGATTACATGCATCTAACAACAAGCATTTTATATAGAGTATTGAACATTGGAAGAACTTTTATAAAGACCACAAAAATTACTTCAAGGTTGGCCGTGTGTCGCACAAGCCAATCGATCCGTCTAGTCCGATACCTGAACATTGTGATTCGAAAAAGGCCGGGAGACAACATCAAGAGCATGCTGAAAGGGAGAAGGCCGCCACCGTTGAAAGGGGGAAGCCAGTACACCGTCAGGAGCTCTGATAAGTTCATAAATTCATTTGCGTAGCTTGTATGTGTATGCATTCCAGTGAATTGTGTGCCACGTTGAGAATGTAACACGATAGAGTCTTGTCACCTTAGATCGCCGTATTGCGATCCGTTATTCCGAATACCGCAATATATGACGATGTAAACAACGGGACAGATCCATTTGAATACAGGAGATTTCAGAACATCTACATTGATCTACATTGTGTGATAATTGATTGAATTAGGGTCGAAGTTGACGGCATCAATCAAGGATGCTGCTGTACACGACGCGTCTTGTACGCAGCCATGCGTCCTCAAGTAGTTCTTTATGACCGGGTAATCAGCCATAGAGGCATGGGTCAAGTTTGAGAAAGGGTCTGGGTCTTCTTCATATTTTCCAACAACGATATTACCTCGCCAGGCCATTTCCCCCCGAAACGCAGCACCCTGGAGATCACGAATGCACTTATTGATTGGGAATGGCATCCCATCCCGAGAGGAAATGGGGTAAAATACGATGTAAGGTCTTGAGAACTTCTTATTCATCCCATCGAGAGATTCGATAACCTGCCAGTTTGGTAGGAAGTATATGTGAGTCAACGTAAAATTTGGCAAACCCTTTTGACGGGAATGTGATGTACCTGGTAATCCCATGCACGACGTCCACACTTATCGGCAATCTAAGAGCCAATTCATCGTCAGCGCGGTAATTGGATACCAGGAACGAGATATACATAATCCATGTGTACCTCCGGATGGGGGACCCGGGACGTCGAATTTCCGTAAGTGCCGTGGTGTGGCGAGCAGGGTACTGGACTGTCCGAGTTGGATTCAATGTCAGTCTTTAAATCAAAATTCCCGACAGACCTGGTCATAAGTTTGACGATAGTGGGAGACCGTCCTACGGAAGGTAGTTCAGGACGGAGTTTTGGTCGACTAAATTGTCGTACCGTCAGAGGGAAAGAGAATAGCATCATAACGATATATGTCTGCCATGGATGGCGAAGTAAGATGGCTGAAGGCGGTGATATATTGTGAGCGAGATCCAACCGACGAAGCTGTAGAGGAGCAACACACCCCAAAGAGATGGTAGGTGAATGAATCGAAGTTACAAGTGATGAGAAGGCAGACAACAAACGCAGGGGTGGAAAGAGCTGGTCTCTGGTCAGTTGGATAGGCGGCGTATATAAATCCAAGATGGCAACGAGGATTACATGCCGCTACCAAGATGTCCTTCTCCTAATCGTTCTGTGCATCCAAAAGAGGGGATACGGCTTCATTCAGATCATCAGTCAGGACTGTACATACTTTGGAACGTGGAATTGACATATGAAAGCTGTGCCCTTCACTATGAACGGAACTCACCAGAGAGAGTTAGCTTGTGCGCCAAATAATCAACATAATTGGCCACTGCCAGTATGTATGTGATGTATAGGGTTCAGACGCATATTACCCACTGAGCGTCGAGCCCTGCCAATTAAAGGGATTCTTCAACACAAGAGCAAGGCCATCACGCGCTTAATGGATTCGCTTAAAAAAGATGAGCCACCTTCGCGTCGCGCATCGGGTTCGAAGCATCTTCGATCGACGAGTCTTATTTTAGGAAGACCTAAAATTGTATCCTTGTCCTTGACGAGTGCTTGGTGCACTTTGCAAGGTAGCCGACCGGTGATGGCAAATAGGACGAGTGTCCAAGATCCCGTGTCCGTGGACACTCGATGGTGAGCTCGATCGTGATTTAAAATGAGTGACCTAAAGTTTTCGGATCGTTCAAGCCTGACAGCCGATTTATCATTTTAATCCGAGCACTTCTCGATAGCTGTTATCACATCCCCATAGTTTGAGAACCCATCAGTCTCACATGGTTTTATGACCGGGAGCCAATAGGTCACCACGGGGGTGCTCGTATTTTCTATAACACATAGGTTCGTCACAATTTTGT
>Ga0153941_1000547_pt1 | contig 16489 bp, 8 predicted proteins | sample TSNJ025MetaG_FD_104733 | JGI IMG/M metagenome (GOLD analysis project Ga0153941, IMG submission 104733) | Attine ant fungus gardens microbial communities from New Jersey, USA - TSNJ025 MetaG | ecosystem: Host-associated > Fungi > Mycelium > Unclassified | place: USA: New Jersey, Brendan T. Byrne...
CGGTTTTGCCGGGAACGAAATGGAACCATCTTGTGGAAGGAAGCAGACGGGTTTTGGGAAGGTGTACCTATGGAATCTGGCGGGAAGAGGCGTATCAGCTCTACATGGATGCAAATACACTTCGCAGATTACTGGAAGTGCTGGATGACAGCTCTTTGCGGGCAGTCGAAATTGGAGAAGCGCTGAAGCGCTTTACTTGCATTGTGGATTTTGAGCAGGACGCGGATAACCGAATGGCTTGTTATCGGGAAGCCAGAGAAACACTTCGTCCATTAATGGAAGCTGTCAACGGAACCACAGCGCCGCTTTTCTGGGCAGTGGGCAATGCCCATATTGATCTGGCATGGCTGTGGCCGGTGGCAGAGACAGAACGAAAGGTGGAGAGAACCTTTGCCGCACAGCTGCGTTTGCTGGAGGAATATCCACAATACCGGTTTATTCAAAGCCAGCCGGCTCTATATGAGATGTGCCGTATTCATTATCCGAAGCTGTTTGAGAAGATCCTTAAGGCTATCCGGGAAGGCCGCTGGATTGCGGATGGTGGGATGTGGGTGGAGCCGGATACCAATATGACCAGCGGGGAATCCCTGATACGCCAGTTGATACATGGTAAGCGATATTATAAAGAAATTCTGGGTGTGGACAGTAATGTGCTGTGGCTGCCGGATACATTTGGCTATACGGCGGCTTTGCCTCAGATTTTGGAAGGCTGTGGAGTGAAGTATCTGGTAACACAGAAGATTTTCTGGTGTTGTAATGATGGGGAGCGTTTTCCGTATCATTACTTTAACTGGGAAGGGATGGATGGAACCAGGGTGGTGTCTTTCCTGCCTACCAGCTATACCTACCGGACAGATCCGGAGGAGATCGGAAAAGTGTGGAAGGAAAGGGAGCAGAAGGAAGATTTGAAAACCTTTCTTCTTCCCTTTGGTTATGGCGATGGAGGCGGCGGTCCAACCAGGGATCATGTGGAGTACGTGCTTCGGCAGAAGGATTTGGAGGGGAGTCCCAGGGTAAAAATGGGATCTCCGGAAGAATTCTTCCAGTATATGGATTCTCAGGGAGGTCCCAAACATACCTATACCGGGGAGCTTTATTTTAGTTCACACAGAGGAACATATACTTCTCAGGCCAAAATCAAGAAGTATAACAGGGCTTGTGAACTGGCTTTGCGGGAGATGGAAATGTGGAGCAGTCTGGCTATGAGAAAAGGGATGGTATATGATCTGCCCAGGGCGGATCGGCTTTGGAAGCTGCTGTTATTCCATCAGTTTCACGATATCCTCCCCGGTTCTTCCATTGAAAGGGTTTGCAGGGAAGCACAGGCGGCATACCGGCAGATTCTTAAGGAAACCGATGAGATGATACAGCTGGCACTTGATTATCTGATAGAAGAGGCAGAAGAGGAGAGGGCGATTACCATTTTCAATTCTCTTTCTTTCCCCAGAAAAACATTGATAAATCTGCCGGAATCCTTCAGCCATGGATGCCTTAACGAGCAAGGTGCAGCGGTTGGCATGCAGCGAATCATGGGAGAGCTGAAAGCGTTGGTTGAACTCCCTTCCTGTGGAGCGGTGACGTTGTATGCGAAGAAAGATAACGTAAATCCGGCGGCAGAGACACTTGTATCACAAGCACGAATATTTCAGACAAAAGACGGATATTATATGGAAAATGACCGGATTGGCGCAAAGATTGACTCTCTTGGCCAGGTCGTTTCTTTTGTGTTAAAGAGTTCCGGCAGAGAGATGGCAGCAGGACCAATGAATCGGTTACGGATGTTTAAAGATATTCCCAGACACTTTGACGCATGGGATATTGACTCTAATTATCGGGAAATGGAGATAGAAGGGGTCAGGGATGTCCGGATGGAAATACTGGCAGAAGGAATGGAGGCTGTCCTAAAGGTAGAAGGACGGATTGGAAATTCCACTTATAAGCAAACCATCTGTCTGGAAGCAGAACAAGAAAGGCTGGAATTTCAAACGAGAATAGATTGGCAGGAGCTGCACCGGCTGCTTAAGGCGGCATTTCCGGCAGCAGTGCATGGGGAGATGGCACGCAATGAGATGCAGTTTGGATTTGTGGAGAGGCCGACTCACCGCTCCAGGGAATATGACAAGGATCGTTTTGAAGTATGCAACCACAGATATACGGCATTATGTGATGAATCTCATGGAGCCGCAGTGCTCAATGATGGAAAATATGGCATCAGCGTCGAAGGCAATTCCATGGAACTGACCCTCCTGAGAGCCGCTTCAAGTCCTCAGATGAGGGCGGACAATGGGATACAGGAATTCACCTACGCATTTTATGCATGGGAAGGTAGTTTTATAGACAGCGATGTGGTCAGACAGGGATATGAGTTGAATGTGGAGCCGCGTGTGAGGTTTGGAATATTACCTGAGCTGGAAGAAGTGTGGATTGAGAAGAATAATATTATTCTGGATACCATGAAGCCTGCGGAGGATGGCAGCAGGGATGTGATACTCCGGCTATATGAATCGAAAAGAGCAGCAGTTACAACCAGGATACATTTACCGGAAAAGAAATGCAGAGTTTTCCTTTGTGATATGCTGGAGCAGATACAGCGGGAGATCACGGTGGTGCAAGGCTGTCTGACATTGGATTTTAATGCTTTTGAGGTGAAAACGATAAGGTTAGTATAGTTGTTTTTCATTATAAATATGTTATATTAATCTCATTGGAAGATGAGAAAGAAAGTAGCAGGAGAATGAAGAATAGAAAAGTATACATAAGATTAATCATTACCTATTTGGCAATTTTTTTACTTCCCTTAATTATTAATATTATCACACTTGAGGATATTGCGGAATCTACACGAAATAATATCTGTATCAATGTGTATACGAATATGAATCATACCATGTACATACTGGATAATAACTTTAGTGAGATTAACACAATCACGGTCAGTCTTACAGGAAACAGCAATATCCGTTATATCGCCACCCAGATGGATGAAGAGGATAAGAAGGTTGCGATTTCCAGGATTAAATATGCACAGGAATATATGTCAGCTATGCAGATTCAGACCTTTGTAGAGGAGTATTATGTGCTTTTTAAGGATACAGACATGGTTATTTCACCAGATAAAATTTATCTGTATCAGGACTCCCTTCGTTATTTCTTTCAATATGGAGATTTGGACTGGGAAGAATGGAAGGAGTTGATGAAGGGGAATTATTCGGGATATTTATTTCCTGAGGAGATAACTATGCAGAATGGAAAGAAGGAGGAGATGCTTCTGTTCGTACAGTCTCTTTGGACCGATTCCGGCAATAAAGGAAACCTGATATTTCCCATCCGTTCTGAAGTCATCAAAAATCTTATGCGGGATGCTTATATTTCTAGGGATGGATGGGCTTACTTCTTAGATAAGAGAAATGGTGATCTGATTTTATCAGTCCCGGCAGCAGACGGAACCTTCGAATTGGTGCCGGAAGAGGTGCTTAAGAGTGGGGAAGCAATTCAGGAAGTCCAGTTAAATGGTATGGGCGTGGAGGTTATCTGTACCGATTCCGACTACCTTGGGCTTACTTATGTTGCTGTGCTGCCCAAGGACTATATTACCTTGCAGATTAATCAGGATCAGCGTAAATATTTAGTGTTGATAGTAGTTGTGCTGTGTATTGGAATCAGCAGTATACTATTGGTTTCATGGAAAAAAGGAAAGAGGATCAACAGCATACTCCAGCTGCTGCTAACTCTTGGAGCAGAGAAAGAGAGACAGAAACAGAAACAGATGAAGGGGGATGAGATGGAGTATATCTCCAATTCCTTAATGTTACTTATTGATAATAATACAGACCTGAAAGAAAGCATCCGAAGACAGAGACCTATTACCAGAGGGTTACTGTTGGAAAGACTGCTTCGGGGCGGAAGCGGCACGACAGTGCATAGTCTTGAGGACTATGGTATATATCTGCGCGGTAAAAGACTGTTGGTGGTTGCCTTTTTGATTGGCGGCGAGGATACTGCGGATGTGGGAATGTACGCAGAAGAAACGGTAGTATATAAGCAGGTGCTGCATCAGGGGCTGGAAGAGCTTTTGGCGGGTGATAAATATATGTGTGATATCGATATGGATCTCTGTGCTGTGATCTGTACACTGGAAGATAAGTTCCGAACGTCCGGGAATAGCTTTTTAGAGAAGTTGGAACGCTTAAGTGAAGCATTCTGGGAGGATTACGGGGTGAAGGTCAGAATTGCTGTGAGTATGATCTGTGAAGATGTGACGAAGATAGTCAAAGCTTATGATCAGGTATGTGAGATGCTTTATTATGGGACGGTTCCCATGAATTCGGTTATCTTTTATGAGGATTATCAGGACAGTAAGGAGTATTATTATTTTCCGGTGACTTTGGAAGAACGTCTGGTGAATGCGGTCCGGTTGGGGAATACGGAGGCGATGCATACACAACTCAGTGAGGTTTATCAGGTAAATGTACTGTCACGGAATTTAAATCCATCCATGATGCATTTTTTGGTAAATGATCTGCAGTGTGCAATTTTTAAGGCTCTGCACAGCCTGAACAACAGTGTGGAAATTGATGAAGAGGAAATTTTTCGTCAGTTGGAGCAGTTGAATAGGGAAAATGATATTCTGCTGCGGTTTAACACGATTAACAGTATGTTCAAATATATCTGTGATATGGTGAATGAAGTGAATCATGAGAGCAGTGCCAAACAATTGCAGGAGATAGAAGGATATATTCGTTTGAATTATGCCAAATTTGATATGAGTCTGATTAAGATCTCCGGTGATTTTGGTTATGCAAGTACCTATTTTTCCAAGCTGTTTAAGGAATTGTTCGGGGAGAATTTTGCTACCTACCTGGAAAAGGTGAGGATAGAGAAGGTATGTGACCTGTTGAAGGAAGGGAAGCGGCAGGAAGATATTGCGGAGCAGACAGGATATAACAGCGTATATGTGATGAGAACAGCTTTTAAGCGGATTAAGGGGATGACACCCAATGAATTCCGCAAACTGCATAGTGATTCTAATGAATAAAGATACGAGGAGTGTAAGTATGAAGCAGCTGCATCTTATTTGTAATGCCCACATTGACCCTGTATGGTTATGGGATATTGATGAGGGAATATCTGCAGCACTGTCTACATTTCGGACAGCGGCAGATTTTTGTGAGGAGTACGATGGTTTTATTTTCAATCATAATGAAGTTATTCTTTATCAGTGGGTAGAGGAGTATGAACCCAATCTTTTTGCAAGGATTCAAAAACTTGTGAAAGAAGGAAAATGGAACATTATGGGAGGGTGGTATTTACAGCCTGATTGTAATATGCCCTGCGGTGAATCTTTTATCAGGCAAATTGAGGTGGGGAGATCTTACTTTTTAAAGAAATTTGGAGCAGAGCCTAAAACAGCTATTAATTTCGATCCATTTGGACATAGCAGGGGATTGGTTCAGATCATGAAAAAAGCAGGATTTGATTCTTATCTTTTCTGCAGACCTTCCCAGCATGACTGCCCTCTGCCTGATGATGATTTTGTATGGGTAGGATTTGATGGGTCGGAGATAATGGCGCACCGGGCAAGTGAAAGTTATGGTTCATTAATGGGGGAAGCGGGTAAAAAGCTGCATACGAAGATGCAGGATATTGCTGGTAATGATAATGGAAAAGAGGAATCCCAAAGAAAGAAAACAGATATCCTGCTCTGGGGGGTAGGCAATCATGGCGGAGGTCCGTCCAGAGTGGATTTGGATGAGATTACCCATATAATAGGGGAATCAAATACTTGTAATATCTGCCACTCCACGCCGGAACTGTTTTTTTCACAGAGAAAGGCAGATTGTGTTCCGCAAGCAGAGATGCCGGTGGCAAGAGATCTGAATGCCTGGGCGGTGGGCTGTTATACCTCTCAGATCCGTATGAAGCAGAAGCATCGTGAGTTGGAAGGAGCGTTGGCTCAGGCTGAGAAGATGCTGTCGGCGGCAGCTATTAAAGGATTGGTGTCTTACCCTGAATCAGAGCGCAAGGAAGCAGAAAAAGCTCTTTTGACAGCAGAATTTCATGATATTTTGCCCGGCACCTCTATACAATCAGTAGAGGAAATGGGACTGCGTACTATGGAATATGGACTGGAAATAGTGGGCAGGCTTCAGAGAAAAGCATTTTTTGCCTTAATGGAAGGGCAGGAAAAAGCGGCGGAGGGGGAATATCCTATTCTGGTTTATAATCCACATCCTTACCCTGTAGAAGGAATTTTCTCCTGTGAGTTTCAGCTGGCCAATCAGAACTGGTCAGATACCTATGGGAATCCTGTTGTCTTCCAGGATGGGCTGCCTATACAAAGTCAGATAGAAAAAGAATCATGTAACCTGAATCTGGACTGGCGTAAAAAGGTGGTTTTCTCTGCAACTCTTGCACCTTGTAATATGACAAGATTCAGTTGTTATATCACATGGCTGAAGCAGAGACCAAAGAGTATCGGGCTTCTTCAAAACAGCCACTTAGAATTCCAGACAGAAGCGTTGTCTGTGCGTATTAATAAGGCAACCGGACTAATTGATTCCTGGAAAACAGATGGAAAAGAATTCTTAAAAGAAAACGGGTTTCAGCTGGTTGTCCTGGAAAGTGACAAGGATCCCTGGGGGATGAATCTGGATGGCTATCATAAAAAAATTGGTGAATTTGAGTTGCTGAGTAAAGAGGAGGGAAGCCGGTATTCCGGTACAAATGGGTTAATTGACAGTGTTCGGGTGATTGAAAATGGGTCGGTGCGTACCGTAGTGGAAGCAGTCTTTGGATTTGGTGATTCGAAAGCCTGTATTAAATATATTTTGCCCAAGAAGGGCACTGCTGTGGATATAGAGATAAGAGTTGATTGGGCGGAGAAGGGTAACTTCCTGAAGCTGGTAATTCCAACTGTTCTCAAGGAAGCCTGTCCGATGGGAGAAACGGCTTACGGAATAATGGAATACGAAGCAGATGGAAAAGAAAAAGTAAGCCAACGCTTTAATGGCTTGTTTGATCAAAATGAGGATATGGCTTTTACCTGCATTAATGATGGAACCTATGGTGTAGACTTTACTAAGGGGACCATGCGGATTTCTATGCTTCATTCAGCAGCTTACTCGGCACATCCTATAGGAGACAGAGAGTTATTGGTACAAGACCGCCTTCTTCCTTATATTGACCAGGGTGAGCGGATGTTCCGCTTTCGTATGGAGGCAGGGCGCTGTACCCCCAGACGTGAGAGAATTAGTGTTGAGGCACAGTGCTTTCAGGAAAAGCCTTACATAGTTCAGGCATTCCCCTCAGGAGAGGGCCAGATAACAGCTCCGATGGTGATCCTGTCTAATGAATCAGTCTTGCTGTCTGCTTTTCGGCAAGAGATAGATACGGGCAATTATCGTATAAGATTGTTTGAAACAACAGGACAGACGAATCGTGTAACGATAGAGCTTCCTTTCCTGGGAATGAGAAAGGATCTGGAGATTGGCGGATATGAAATTAAGACATTCTTGATTGATGCAAAGAATAAAGAATGGAAAGAATCAACAATTATTTAACCGCATTAAAGAAGTACCCACGTAACAATTCATCCGCCAGGCTGAACTGTTACATCCCCGCTGCTTAGGCGGTGGGGAACTAATGATAAAGAGAAATGAACGATATCCTATGGAACAGAATGGAAGATACATATGGCAGAGCAGAGGAAACGAACAAAAATAAGAGGCTTGCTTTTGGCGGCAATCCTGTTAGCAGCAGGAATGATTGCAGCAGTCAGCATAATGATGAAAGAAGCCAATGACATATCCTTAGAAGAGCAAGAGGTGGTTATTTACTTTTTTCATAATAACCCATGTGAGTCCTGTGATGAAACGAATAAATTCCGGGAGATTCTGGAAAAAGAATTCTCTCAAAATGAAGTTACTGTAAGATATACAATACAGTCATATTATAGTTATCAGACAGAGGGACGAACAAAACTGAATCTTATGCTGGAAAGGTTTGGATTTTCCAGTAAGGAAATAACTTATCCATTTGCTGTTGTTGGGGAGGAATATCTGAGCGGGTACACAGAGATAGAAGAAAGAATCCTCTCCTGTGTAGAGGAAGCAGCAGGTATTGTCTGGGATGATCAGAAGGGAATAGGGGAGAGTTCGGATTCTCTTGTTACTTTGAACACCATTGGGACAATGGGGGATGCTTCAACAATAAATATTCTATATTTTCAAACGGAGTCCTGCCATAATTGTGAGGAGGCATGGAAATATATTGCAACAATATCTGACGAAGTGATGATTGATGGGATAAATCATAAGATAATAATTGAGGTACTTTCTGTGATGGAGGAAGGGAATGCACAGTATCTTTTAGAATTATTTAACAGATATAAGGTACCGGATCTTAAGCAGCAGGTACCAATATTATTTATTGGTAATGAATTCTTATCCGGAGAAGCGCAGATAAAAGAAAGACTGGAAGCACTAATCCAAACAGGCGAAGGACTGGGGCAGGTATACCAGGTGGAAGTGACAAATCGTTTTCAGACTTCTGCCCAGTTTACAAGTCCATCTTTTCTGTTGGGAATAATAGGAGTAGGTATGCTCAACGGTTTAAATCCCTGTACGATGTCCATGACATTGTTGTTCTTATCTTTGCTTGCATCCAGTAAGAAGCATTTCCTAAAATACGGATTCAGTTTTTTGGCAGGTAAATTTCTTGCATATTTGGGAATAGGTCTGGCAATTGCCGGTACCATCTCAGCCATCTCATTGAAATCTGTTAATGCAGTGGGCAGAGTGCTGAATATCATTCTCATTTGTTTTTGCTTTTTGTTAGCTATTAGAAATGCCATGGATTACTACTATATAAAAAAGGAAGAATATGGTAAAGTAAAAGTGCAGCTCCCGGCATTCCTGAGAAGATGGAATGACACGATTATTAAGAAAACAGTAAAACCAGGCGTTGGAAAACTGATGATATTGGCTATATTTAGCAGTAGTATCATTATCGCCATGGGTGAATTCTTCTGTACAGGTCAGATCTACCTTGCCTCTATTCTTGGATGGGTGCAGGAAACCACGCAAAAAGGAGTACCGCTTTTTGTATTTCTGATATATGTAACCGCTTTGTGTGTACCATCCTTATGTGTTATTATTCTGGTAAATCGGGGAAAAAGTGTTTTGGCACTATCCGATTTTAGCCTGAAGAGGATGCCGCTGGTTAAGATGTGTAATGTGGTTCTGTTTACGTTACTTGGATTATATTCACTATTTCAGTTATTATGAGGAGCAGGGCTTGAAAGGGTTTAAAAAAGAAAATAAGAAAGCAGAAATAGTTAAAGTATATTATGAGGGTCAGGTGGTTTTTATGGGTGAAATGTCAGAACTGCCATTACGTGATTCGGTTATTCTTCAAAAAAGCGATGAATTCTTTAATGACCCCACACCTTGTTTCATTCATAGAAGCGCAGTGCGCTTACGTCTGCTGGCAGAACTTGAGGAAGCTGTGAAAAAGCAGGATATGAGTATGTGGAAACTATATGCGGAACTGCCCGGTGCAGACTGGATTGAGTGAAGACAAGTCAAATTAATCATAATCGTATGAAAAAATAAAAAAAGGGTAATAGTTCAGCCGCCAGGTTGAATGATTACTGAAAAGGAGAAAAAGTATGAATGCAAGAGAAAGAGTGATGGCATCTGTCAGCCACAAGGAACCGGATTTTCCGGCAATGGATTTAGGCAGTAATGTAAGTTCCGGTATTTCCGGTATTGCTTATAGCAACCTGAAGAAATATTTAGGAATCACTGACGGACACACAAGGATCTACGATGTAGTACAACAGGTTGCACAGCCGGAGGAGATGATTCTTGACCTCATTGGTGCCGATGTACTGGATGTGGGAAGAGTATTCAATGATAAGGATAGTGACTGGTATGATGTAGTGCTGAGCAACGGTTTTACCGGACAATGGCCTGTATGGTTCAGGCCAAAACAAATGCCGGACGGTTCATACAATGTTTATGATGCACAAGGAACACACATTGCAAGAATGCCGAAGAATGGAATGTATTTTGACCAGACATATTTTCCCTATATAGAAGATTATCCGGATCATTTCAATGATTTAAACCAGCAGATGGGGAAAGTTCTGTGGAGTGCGCTGGCTCACAGCCCATGGGATCACAAAGGAGAAGATAATTTCTATCAGGAACTGCGGGAACGCTGTATGAAGCTGCGGAGCAGCACAGACCGTGCGCTGATGATCACCTGCGGATGTAATTTGTTCGAATGGGGAACCTTCCTTCGCAGAATGGATAATTTTCTGATGGATACTTATGCAGAACCGGAAAATGTGATAAGATTAAATGAGGCATTGATGGAGCGTCATCTGGAATCTCTGGAAAAGGTATGCGAAGCAGTAGGAGATGTGGTTGACATTTTAAGATTCGGCGATGATTTGGGGATGGATACAGGCATGTTCATGTCTCAGGAAAAGTATCAGACATTATTCAAGCCATATCATACAAAGCTGAATGATTATGTACATACCCACAGCAATATGAAGACATTTCTTCACTCCTGCGGTTCTATTTATCCGATTATCGGTGACTTGATTGATGCAGGATATGATATTCTGAATCCTGTTCAGACAACTGCAAAAGACATGGATCCGGTAATCTTAAAACGAGAATATGGAAAAGATATCACATTCTGGGGAGGCGGATGCAATACAAGAAGCATCCTGAACCATGCAACGCCCCAGAAAGTCTATGAATATTCCAAAAGGATGATTGATATCTTTTATAAAGACGGCGGATTTGTATTTAACACAGAGCATAATATACTGCCGGATGTTCCGCCGGAAAATATTATGGCAATGTATAAAGCTGTGGAAGATGCCAGAAAATAGTCAATTGCAGTTCAGAGGGGTTAAAAAGACTATATTGGATAAAAGGAGGAGAAAAATTATGTGTGAAAAGTTAAAAAAAGTATTACAGGAAACACTGCATACTGCTGTAAAGAATGGGGAGTTAGCCGGAGGTAACCTTATGGTTATCCAGGACGGAAAAGAGTTGGTATATCTGGAAGAGGGATTGGCAGATATCGAGCAAAATAAACCTATAAGCAGAAATGCGATTTTCAGACTGTATTCTATGAGCAAACCTGTAACAGCAGCTTCCGTTATGATATTAATGGAACGCGGAATGCTTGATTTGTTTGAGCCGGTATCCAATTATTTACCAGGCTTCGCTGGACAAATGGTAGATGTGGAAGGTGAACTGGTGGCGGCGGAGCGGGAAGTGAACATTCATGATCTTCTCTCTATGACCTCTGGTCTGGTATATGAAGGATATCCGGGTAAAGCTTCTGAAGATACAGCGCTTCTATATCGGGAGATTGGAGAAAGACTCTTAAGTGATAATCCCATGGGCACAGTGGAGATCGCTGATCGATTAGGAAAATGTGCACTGGCATTTCAACCGGGTACATCATGGCATTACGGTACATCTGCAGATGTTCTGGGAGCTGTCGTGGAAAAAGTATCTGGAATACGGTTTGGTGAATTTCTGGAGAAGGAAATCTTTGAACCTTTGGGAATGCATGATACCGGCTTCTATGTAACACCAGACAAACAGGAAAGACTGGTAAAAACCTATGCCCAGGGAGAGAAAGGAAAGCTTACTTACTATGAGGGAAACCATCTTGGAATTAACAACCAAATGGACCATATTCCAGCCTATGAATCAGGCGGTGCCGGTTTGGTATCAACCATTGATGACTATGCAAGATTCGGCCGGATGCTGATAAATCAAGGAACGTTGAACGGAATACAAATCATGCTTCCCAGAACAGTGGAATACATGACAAGCTGTAACCTGAATACAATTCAACAGACTGTCTTTCATAATAAATGGACTCATCTTGCGGGATACAATTATGGAAATCTAATGAGAGTTATGACAGAATGCGGGAAAGCAGGACTGATTTGCTCGCCGGGAGAATATGGCTGGGATGGCTGGTTAGGCGGATATTTCGCTAATTGCCCGGCTGAAAAGCTTACGATTTTATTCCTGATGCAGAAAACGGATACCGGAACCACATCACTAACCAGAAAGTTAAGAAATATTATTTTAAGTACGTTGATGTGATGTGAATGAAGAATTAATTTCACTTTGGATGAGTTGAATGATTCAATACCTTGCCAACGAAAATAAATGATAAGGAGCTGCAGTATTGTTACTATTTTTGCAATTGAAAAAATGAAAACTGATATGATAAAATAAATCTTGTATATTAGAACAGAATATGATATTATATCTCAAAACTAAGTCAGGAGAAATGTTATGAATCATATGATCAGCAATAGCCTCAGACGAAGATACAGACGAAGCTGTTTGTAGCCAGGTGTATTTCGGGATAATCATTATCCTGTACCGCATGGCTGCAAGCATTTCGTCTTGTTTCTATGCGGTTGCTGATCATTATATCATGATGTAATCATATTTTGATATAACGAGTGGAAACAGGTGCAAGCCTGCTCTTTCATTCGTGTTATTAAATAGGCAGAACCGTAATAGAAAGGTTGGCATATATGTATATTGCCAAGCCCGTTCCATTGCGGTTTTTTATTATTCAAAAAATAGAAAAGGAGAAGTTATGAATTTCAAAGCAGTAGTTTGTATTGTGATAAAAGAAAAGGTGGAGGCTTTATATGGGATTAAATTAAAGGAATTGGATAAAGCAGTGAATATATGTCCTCAAAGCACAATGGGGGACTACTCATTTCCTTGCTTCCAATTAGTGAAACAGCTTGGTAAAAGCCCGGATAAGATTGCTGAAGAATTAGCCGAAATTATGCAGACGGAAAATAGTTTGTCGTGGATTGACAGGGTAATTGCGGTAAAGGGATATGTAAATATTTATTTAAACAGGGCGGACTATGCAGAAAACGTACTAAGTAAGGCTGTAACAGAAGGATTTGGTGGTTCAGATATGGGCAAAGGACAGACAATATGTATGGATTATTCCTCTCCCAACATCGCTAAGAATTTTCATGTTGGTCATTTAAGGACTACCATTATAGGAAACAGTCTTAGTAAAATCTTTTCAAAGCTTGGATATTCGGTGGTAAGAATCAATTATCTGGGAGATTGGGGAACGCAGTTCGGGAAGCTGATTGCAGCGTATTATCGCCTAAGCAGCCGGGAATTGGTAGAGGCAGAAGGAATAAAAGAGCTGTTGCGGATTTATGTAAAATTTGAGCAGGAATCAGAAAAGAATCCGGAGCTGAAGGAAGAGGGCAGGAACTGGTTTGCAAAAATGGAGCAGGGAGATGAAGAAGCAATCAGCATCTGGGAGTGGTTTAAGGAAATCAGTCTGCATGAATTTGACAAGGTATATCAATTGCTGAATATAACATTTGACTCTTGTCAGGGAGAAAGCTTCTATATGGATAAAGTTCCGGTTTTGGCAGAAGAATTAAGGCAGAAGAATCTTCTTGAGAAAAGCGAAGGTGCTGAGATTGTCAGGTTGGAGGAATACGGATTGCCGCCATGTCTGATTGTTAAGAATAACGGAAGCTCTATTTATCACTCCCGGGATATTGCGGCGGCGATTCACCGTCAGGAGACATACCATTTTTGCAAGTGTTTTTATATAACCGGCATGGAGCAGAAGCTTCACTTTACGCAGGTATTCAAGGTGCTTGAGAAAATGGAGTATGAATGGGCTGAAGGGATGAGTCATATACCTTATGGACTTGTAAGTATGGGCGGACAGAAGCTTTCTTCCCGTAAAGGGAATATTATTTATGCAGAGGAGATTTTGCAGGAATCCATTACAAGGGCACTGGCAGCGATACAGGAGAAAAGCCCGGATCTGGAAAATAAGGAGGAAGCAGCGAAAAAAATCGGCATTGGCGCGGTAGTATATCATGATCTGGCAAATCAGCTGATAAAGGATGTTCAGTTTAAGTGGGAGGCTGTCCTGAATTTTGATGGAATGACGGCACCGTATATTCAGTATACTTTTGCGAGGGCGAACAGTATATTAAAAAAGGTAACAATGGCTGAAGAAACAATTGATTATAGGGTACTGACCGATGACATAAGTTATGAGGTAATAAAGAATCTTGGGCAATATCCTGATATGGTGGCGGAAGCAGCTGAAAAAAAGGAACCATGTGTAATCGCCCGTTATGTTTACCACCTGGCAGTGTCATTTAATAAATTCTATCAGGATTGCCGGATAATCGGAGAAGAATCAGGGGTGGTTACTGCAAGATGCTGCCTGACAAAAGCGGTGGCAATGGTAATTGAGGATGCAATGGCATTGCTTGGAATTGAATGTCCTGATAAAATGTAGGAGTAAATGCGGAAACAGCCTGTCGTAAAGGGATTTCCACCTTGTACGGCAGGCTGTTTCTACTAAATCTAATGTTGAACTTAATCGATTCTCCTATCCTGTTTATTCCCGCGAGCAATGAGCAAGCCAATCTTTGGCTTTGTACAGGAACGTTTTTCTCCTGCATTTGGTGAATGCCGCAAGGGTCAAATTATCATCAGAAAATTTTAGGAATTAACCAAATAGGATATCTTTTTGTTGATATATGGCACCAAATCATCAACTTGCATTTCAATTTGCTTCATAGAGTCTCTTTCCCGTAAGGTTACAAGGTTATTATCCAATGTATTATTATCAATTGTCACTGCAAACGGAGTTCCGATTGCATCACCCCGGCGGTAACGCTTGCCAATACTGCCGGTATCATCATAAGAAGTCATGAAATACTTTCTTAATGTGTTGTATATTTCTGTGGCTTTGACGCTGTGATACTTTTTGACTAACGGCAGCACATTGACTTTATACGGAGCTAAAAATGGTTTCAATCTCAGCACCTGACGTACTTCATTATTATCCAGGGTCTCTTCTTCCAGTGCTTCAAATAACAGAGCCAGGAATGTTCTTCCCACACCATAAGTCGATTCAATGATATAAGGTATAAATCGTTCATTGGTCTTTTCATCAAAATAAGACAGGTTTCTGCCGGAATATTCCTGATGTCGTTGTAAGTCAAAATCTGTACGGTTATGGGTTCCGTTGATTTCACCCCAGCCAAATGGAAAAAGATATTCAATATCACTGGCAGATTTTGCATAATGGGCCAGTTTTTCATGGTCATGAAATCTTAAATGTGATTCATCCAGGCCCAGGAACTGAAAAAAGGCAATACCATGTTGCATGAAATAATCATAAAGATTTTCATCATCCCCTTTTTTGCAAAATGTTTGATACTCCATTTGCTCAAACTCAATCGTTCGGAATATGAAATTGCCGGGTGTTATTTCGTTTCTGAATACCTTACCTATTTGCCCGATGCTAAAAGGCAGCTTTACTCTCATCGTCCGCAAAACATTAAGAAAGTTCACATATTCACCCTGCGCATTCTCCGGACGCAGATAAATGGTTGAAACGTTATCTTGTGTAACGCCGCGTTTGGTAGAAAACATCAGGTTAAATTGCCGAATATCGGTAAAATTTGATCCGCCGCACTTTGGACAGGTTACATTGTTTTCTCTTATATAGGCAAGCATTTCCTCCTGCGACATACCATCGGAATGGGCTGTTTCATCAAATGCATTAATCAGATTATCGGCCCGATGCCTTGCTTTACACTCTTTACAATCTAAAAGCGGATCGTTAAAACTGGCTAAATGGCCGCTTGCCTCCCATACTCCCGGATTCATCAATATGTCTGCATCAAGTTCAAAGCTGTTATCAGCATTTTGAATGAAAAAATACCTCCAGGCATCTTTGATGTTATTTTTCAATCTTGACCCAAGTGGGCCATAGTCCCATGTGTTTGATAAACCGCCGTAGATTTCGCTGCCCTGAAATACAAAACCATACTGATTACAATAACTGACCATTGCTTCCATTGATATACTACTCATTTTAAAGCCTCCTTTTTTAATAAAATATAAAACGCCCTAAGCTAAAAGCTTAGGGCGAATCATTACAATCCGTGGTACCACCTAATTTCAGAAGAAACCTTCTGCACTTAACGGCACGAGTGACGAACACTTTATGCCTTTTCCTGATAACGGAGGAAAACCGTTGACATCTACTCAAGATAATCTTTTTCAAGCCACAACTCGAAAGCGCCTTCCATAATGCTGTCATAAAGATTCTCACCAACCATCTTCTCTCTGAAATCAAACAATATGTACTACTCTTCGTCATCGTCTTTCCTATTCGGTTTTTGACAGTATAGCATAGTTTCTTGATAAAATGCAATAGATACGAACACAGTTTAACACAGTTTACCTCCCTGCCTTATTAATAGGTTACAGTTCAGAGGGCAGCATAAGTTCAACGTAGTTGAACTTGTGAAGTCAAAATTGCTTTCATGCAATTTTGTGAGGGTTGAATACAAAAAACAAGAAATACAAAAAAAGAAAAAAACAAGAAACACAAAAAAAATAGTTGA
>Ga0153941_1000548_pt1 | contig 16413 bp, 12 predicted proteins | sample TSNJ025MetaG_FD_104733 | JGI IMG/M metagenome (GOLD analysis project Ga0153941, IMG submission 104733) | Attine ant fungus gardens microbial communities from New Jersey, USA - TSNJ025 MetaG | ecosystem: Host-associated > Fungi > Mycelium > Unclassified | place: USA: New Jersey, Brendan T. Byrne...
CAAAGAAGATACTTATACTCCGGATACTCCTCCATTAAGGTGAGCTGGGTGGAAAGCGTTCGCGCACATTTTCGCTTTGTCTCCTCCCAGGGCCACTTCCAGGCTAAATCCAGATGGGACTGCCCAAAAATGGTGTAGACCGGGGCGGTCGAACCGTTTACACATTCCAGTAATGGCCGCAGGACTTCTCTGGCGGCCTGAAAGGAACGGTTTCGCTCCGCCACGGGCAGCTCGAAATCGGCTATTTTGGTAAACTCCTCCAAACCTTCGCGTATTTTCTGGGCCCGAAGGGATTTTTTATCTAAGGCTTCATATAATTGCTTCAGCGTTTCTGCATCCATCGACAACGCATATGCGTCCTCATTCCAGATCCCAAACGTGGACTCGCCCACTACAACCTGGTGCCTGTCCGGCTCCGGTACGGCAATCCGCTCCGGCGGATTGGGTCCGGCATGTTCCAGGCGAGGGCCATGGCCGGCATAGCTCTCCGCCAATATTTCAAAAGTCTCTCCGGCTCTTGCCGATCTGGTCAGAGTGATTCCATCTCGGCCAATATCCTTGGCACCGGTCAGCTTACCGTTCACCCAGAGCAGCATCTCGCCACCGATTCCGGGTTTTAAGTAGATCCGCTCGCCCTCACCCTCTGCGGGGATCTGAACCACGCTTTTGAACCAGCCATATTCCCACTTTTCTCCCCAGCTTGAACCGGGAGACATCGGACCAAAGTCTCTGTTTTTGGCCTCCTCACAGCGCAAATGATCCCTGGTAAAATGACCTTCAAAGATTACCGGTTCCAGCGGCTGATACCATTGCTTTTCCAACTCCTCTGTCCAGATCTGGATTCTCTGTCGCCATTCTTCTTTTAATTTCATTCTGACTTCCCACTTTCCACGCATTCCCCATTCAGCTTTTCGAGAAGAGGTATCAGCCCCTTCGGTTCATGTACAATATAATCCGGAATCTCATCCGCCTGCCTTGGAACCATATCATACCGTGGAGACCAGTCCAGCAAAATCGATGTGATCCCAAAACGGTTGGCACCGGCAACATCTTTCTTAACATTGTTGCCAATCATCACAATCCGTTTTTTATCCGCCCCAGTCAGATTGTTTTTCCTCATCGCGTCTTCAAACATCGCCGCATCCGGCTTCTGCACCCCGACGATTTCCGATATGCTTCTTGTCCGGAAACAATAATCCAGTCCATGGTATTGATAGACATTCGTAAAAGACTGCTCCTCGCCATCGGCTACCATCGCAATCAGGTAGCCGGCATCATAGATTGCCTGCAGCGCTTCTTTGGCACCGGGAATCATCTCGGCGGTAATTACGATGCCGTTTTCATCTCTTACCTCTGTACTCTCATCAATAAAAGTATCTCCACTGTCAGTAAAAACGATTAGCCATTTATCCATGTTTTATGATCCCTTTCAATCATTCACTTATTATTCATCATAACTAAAGCCGCCAAGATCCAGCTCTTTTGCCCGGTGGCAGGCAACGGTCCGGCCATCCGGCATGGCTTCCAGATCAGGTGCCTCGGTCGTACATTTATCAATACAGAAACGGCAGCGCTGATGAAAATAGCAGCCATCCGGCGGATTGGCCGGATTAGGGATTTCTCCGGTCAAAGGAATCCGCTCCATCTGTTTGCTCGGATCAGCCACCGGCACAGCCGATAATAAAGCCTCCGTATAGGGATGCATCGGCTTGGCAAACATTTTATCGGTTTCGGCAAATTCGACCAGCTTGCCCAGATACATCACTCCGACCTTATCGGAAATATGCTCCACTACCGACAAATCATGGCTGATAAATAAATAGGTCAGATCCATCTCTTTCTGTAAATCCTTCAGCAAATTGATCACCTGGGCCTGAATCGATACGTCAAGGGCCGAAACCGCCTCATCACACACGATTACCTGGGGTTCTAAAACCAATGCCCTGGCGATTCCGATTCTTTGCCGCTGCCCGCCGGAAAAAGCATGGGGATATCTCATTAAATAGCTGGGATTCAACCCCACCTTGGCCGCCATATCCTTCGCTTTGGCATCCATTTCGGCCTTTGGCATGTTCGGATAATTCGCTTTTAAAGGCTCTTCGATAATATCCAATACCGTCATTCTGGGGTCCAGAGAAGAATAAGGATCCTGAAAGATCATCTGGATTTCCTTACGGACCTTTTTCATTGTTTTTTTATCAATATTTAAAAAATCATACTCGGTACCATCCTTGGCCGTATAGAGAACTGAGCCCTCCGAGGCCTCAATACCACGGACGATACAACGCCCGAGCGTCGTTTTGCCACATCCGGATTCGCCAACGATGCCAATCGTTTCGCCCTTTTTCGCCGCAAAGCTGACATCCGTCACCGCCCGCACACAAACCTTTTTTGATGTAAATCTTTTGTGGATATGATTTACCTGAAGTATATAATCACCCATGTACCGGATCCTCCTTTTTTTCTTCACAGGACGGATTCATGCAAGCAAAACAGCTGATTTGATGTTCAAGCTTTCCGCCTCCAATATCGGTCAATTCCGGTTCTCTTACATTGCATACCCCTTCTATGCGTTCATGGCAGCGTTCATAGAACCCACATCCGGGCGGAAGGTTAAGGGCCAAAGGTACCGTACCCTCAATCGAAAATAACCGTTCGGTCTTCTTGGCGCCGATTTTATGGACGGAACCCATCAGTCCCTTGGTGTATGGATGCCGCGGATTGGCATAAAGCTCATCTGCTGTTGCAACCTCGACAATTTTTCCTAAATACATAACCGCCACCCGTTCACACATTTTGGCAACGGTTCCCAGATCATGGGTGATAAAAAGGATCGCCATCCCCATCTCTTTTTGCAGCTCCTGCATCAATTCCAGAATCTGGGCCTGGATGGTTACATCCAGTGCCGTTGTCGGCTCGTCGGCAATCAGCATTTTCGGGTTGCATACCAATGCCATGGCAATTAAAGCCCGCTGCAGCATACCCCCGGAGAATTCATGGGGATATTGGTCATATCTTTTTTCGGCATTGGCAATCCCGACCTTTTTCATCATTGCCAGCGAAAGCTCCTTTGATTTTCCCTTGTCCTTGGTAATATGCAGCCTGGTACATTCATTAATCTGGCTGCCAATCGTATACATTGGCGAAAAAGCAACCATCGGCTCCTGGAAAATCATGGATATCTGCTTGCCGCGGATATCCCGTATTTCTTTTCCCCGGGGATTCAGTTTTAAGAGATCTTTTTTCCCTCCTGCGGTGGTATCAAAGATGATTTCTCCACTGGCGGTGCAATTATTTGTATTAATTCCCAGAATGGCCTTACTTGTCAGGGACTTTCCACAACCGGACTCTCCTACAAGACCTAACGTCTCTCCTTTATAAATACAGAAATCCACACCGCGGACAGCCGTCAGGACACCGTCGTCAATTTTTATGTTTACCTTGAGATCTTTTACCTCAATGACTGTTTCTCTTTCTTTCATCGATCCGCCCTTTCTACTTATAAGGATCTGCCGCATCGCGCAAACCGTCACCTAAAAAGTTAAATGCCAGCACCGTCAGAATAACCGCAAACAGCGGAATCAATCGCCACGGATAGGTTGCAATACTGGTAATTGTTTTTGTCTCCTCTAAAAGAACCCCCCAGCTGGTGGCAGGTGAACGGATTCCCAGGCCTAAAAAGCTCATTGACGTTTCACCGATAATCATCGAAGGAATTTCCAGTGTAACATTGACGATCAAATATCCTAAAAATCCGGGCACCAGATGTTTTAAAATAATCTTAAAATCAGTGACACCGGCAAGCTTTGCCGCCATGACAAAATCCTCATTGCGCAGGGAAATGAATTTTCCGCGCACAACTCTGGCCAAACCGGTCCAGGAAATAAACGACAGGATAATGGTGATATATAAATATACCTTGACCACCGAGATGTTGGCCGGTATCGCCGCTGACAGAGCCATCCACAAAGGTATGGTCGGCAACGAAGACAATACTTCGATCACTCTTTGAATTACATTATCCACCATGCCGCCGAAATAGCCGGAAATCCCGCCTAGCAAAAGGCCTAAGATAAAGCTGATCGACGCGCCGACAAAGGGGATGGTCAAAGAGATCTGACTGCCCAGGAACATGCGGGAAAACAAATCCCGCCCCATGGAATCCGCGCCAAATAAAAATATCTTGCCGCCTTCTTCCACACCAAAAAGATGCCGGTCGGTTTTAAATAAGCCCAAAAGCTTATACTCGGATCCTTTTACAAAAAATTGCACCTTATAAACCTCATCATTTTCAACATAAATTTTCTGCTTTGTTTTTGCGTCCCGCTCTACATCAATCCCATAGACAAAAGGACCTTCAAAATTCCCCTCATGAAACATATGTACCTTGGTCGGCTGCAGATTCATATATTTGGAGTCATAAGCCGTCAGATTATAGGGGGCAATAAAATTGGCAAACAGTGCAGAAATATATAAAAATCCCAGGATAAACATGCTGATTCTGGCCAGGCGATGCTTTACCAGCTTTCTGCCCATAAGGGTCCATTGGGAAGCCAGATAATAATCCTCGTTGTTCTTTTCTTTCTTTTTAAATAACGCCATGTTATGCTCCCCTTTCTGCCAAACGTATTCTTGGGTCTAAAGCAGCCAGGACAATATCAGAAATCAGCGTTCCGATAATGATCAAAATTGCCTGGACCAACAGAATGGTTCCTGCCAGATACATATCCTGAACCTTCAGCGCGTCGTAAAGAACCGGGCCCTGAATCGCCAGATTCATAACGATTGCGGAAATGGTAGAGCCGGAAAAAATGCTTGACAGGGAACTGGCCAGGCCGCTGACAACCGGATTCAGTGCTGCCCGCAAACAATATTTATAGGTAATTACCCGTTCCGAAACTCCTTTGGCCCTGGCGGTCAAGGTATACTGTTTGACCGATTCGTCCAGCATCTGAGCCCTGACGGTCCTGATTACTTTACAGGTTCCGGAGGTACCGATGACAATCGTCGGAATAATCATGTGTTTCAAAAACTCACCAATATTGTAAAAATGAATTCCATTTTGCAGCATATCGGTAGAGAACAATCCAATCAGCGGATCCCCTGTCCATTTAAAAGAAGTATACATCAAGATAATTGCCAGCAGGAAATTGGGAATCGCCATGCCCAGAAAGCCGATCGCCGTAAAAATATAATCACCCACCGAATACTGATGCAAGGCACTATAAATTCCAATCGGTATGGAAACTGCATAGGTAAAAATCATAATCGTCAGCGAAACGATAATGGTCAGCGGCAGCCGATCCATAATGACACTCCAAACCGGCCGGGAATAGGCAAAGGAATATCCAAAATCACCTTTTGTAACAATATTCACCATCCACACAAAATATTGGGCATACCACGGCTTGTCAAGTCCATATTGGGCACGCAATGCCTGAATATCCGCCTCGGTAAAACGTTCCCCCTCCGATGTCATACGAGAAATATAGCTTGAAATGTAGTCGCCTTCCGGAAGCTGGATAATAAAGAAAATCGCAAACGAAATAAGTATAATAGTGGGAATCGCAATCAGCAGCCGTTTTGAGATGTATTTCCACATATGCATTCCCTCCTTTCATTATATATTGCCCTGCTTTTTTTGGCATTCAGGGATACCCGCAGGGTATTTCTTTAAAATTGCCGGAAGGCAGATGATTGACTCTCACTGCCTTCCGCTGTCATGCTGTTATTCTGCAAAATACCAGGTGGCCGGATGAGACAGCCCCAGTTCTCTAAACTCATCGCACCATACGGAGGTCTCATAAAAATTCTTTAGATTTGTCTTTTTGGCATACAGTGTAGGAGTCATTGACATATAGCCGATGATCCAGATGTTTTCCTCATGAAGCTTTAACATTGCCAAAGAAATCTCTTCTCTTTCTTCCGGTGTAATGGCTGTCTTCAGTTTGTTATAATACAGATCACAAAGCTCGGCCAGATCTCCGGTCGGCGCGACGCCTGACTTTCCGCCGTATTCATACCAGTCACCAACGGCACCATACCATGCCGCATAATTCCTTAACGGAACGATGGTCTCCGGTCTTAAAGCAAGGTTAAACGGACTGGCCGGTGCCAGCGGTCCAAGTACCGCCTGATGTTCATTACTTTTCAGCATATTCTCAAACAAGCTGCGTTCATAGGCTTTATAAGTCGTTTCGATGCCAACTTCACCATAGTATTTTACTAGTAACTCGGCTGATTTATCAATATTTTCCCGGTCACCGGACTTCTCCGTATAAGTTTGAATATTTAAGACAAAATCCGAGCCATCGGCAAACTTCCAATATCCATCGGAACCCATCACCAGGCCACAAGCCTCTAACAGCACTTTTGCACCTTCCGGATCATATTCCGTCCACTTATTAGCCCATTCTTCACTATACCCCATCTGCCCTTCCTGGGGAGATGCCTGGGTCGGATTGGCAAAACCGTCAGAGATCAATTCGGTATACTCAACCCGGTCTACGGCTATTGACAGTGCCTGGCGGAAGTCTTTATTCTGGTATAAGTCACGGAGCTTTTCATCCTGAATAGTCTGATTGAGCTGCAGCTCGGCAACCGCCGCCGACCACTGGATATTGTTCCATTCCAGCAGCTCATAGCCGCCCTTTTCCTTATTTTCATACAATACACTGTAATCGGTATAATTCATATTCCGGAAATCACTGCTTCCGTCCAATATCTTGAGCAGCATCTGGGATTCATCGGAAACCTTGGTCAAACGGAATTCATCCAGATAAGGAAGCTGCTGTCCGGTTTCATCAACCTTCCAGTAATAAGGATTTCTGGTCATGACAAAATATTCACCGTCCGGATTGCCATTGGCTGAATCCGCTTCAATAATCCACGGACGGAGCATTGGCCGGCCTGGAATATTCCAATAATAATATCCGGTATCCTTTCCCATCGCCGCTACATCGGAATAACCCATCTCGGTCGCCAGCGCCTCTGCTGCTTCTTCGCCGATAAATTCCGGCAGAACCGTCTTCATCCAATGAGACGGAGCGAAGCACCATTTTGCATTAATGGCTACTTCCTCTAAAAAGAGCGGCTTGGGATGGTCAAACGTAACTGTAAAGGTGTAATCATCCACTTTGGCGAAAGTACACGGACTCTGCTCACCGGACTCCGGATCGGTAACCATAAAACATTCATAAAGCGTGGCCCGGCCAAAGGTTGCGGGAACACACATCTTGTCATAGAAGAAAATACAGTCATCCGCTGTGAAGTCCACTCCGTCCGACCACTTCATGCCTGATCTTAAATAAATGGTATAAAGAGTTGCATCATCATTGACATCATACCCCTTTGCTACATTCGGTTCGATGGTACCGTCTTCTTTAAACCGGAAAAGCGGCTCTTCGGTCATCTTCCCATACCACCATCTCTGTCCCGAACCGGTAAAGGTAGAATTCATGGCCTCTCCATAGGTACCAATGCTGTCCATATACTCCACCATCACCTCGGCGGCATCCGGCAGCCGCTCCGAAACCGCCGGCAGACTTCCGGCCGCAACCAAAGCAGCAAGACCCGGCGCTTCCGTAAATGCCCCTTCAAGGCCCGTCTGGCTCTCTTTGGAAAGATTATCCGATCCGACAGTCTCCTGTTTGGCCGTTTCGGTGCCTTCTGTTGGCTGTGATGCTGTTGCATTGGTACTGCTGCCGCCACATCCGGCAAGTAATCCGGCTGACATCGATATCGCACATACCAACGCTGTGATTCTTTTCTTCATAATGTACCCTCCTGCTTTTTTTATTGTAGTTAAAGCTTACACCGCAAAATTACCACTGTACTAACAGCAAAAAATTAACTTTACCGCAATTCCTGTCTGTTCTTCCATTAAATCAATGATTTTGCCCATATTTCAAGTAATTTCAAAGTGAAATTCATCATTAATCACACCATTTCAGGGCAAGTATTGGAGAGATATTGCATATTTTATGTTTTTTGTGGTAATTTCCTAGTAGAATTATAACAATTATAGGCTTGACATTCTACGCATATTTTGTTAGATTCACTTTAAAACATTGCATATTTTGCTTTTTATTAACTTTCTATAAATTTGGAGGAACTTTATGCTGCCTGATTTTACTTTCAATTATAAAAAGAAATATTATATAAACATTGATCGTCCAGCCGACAATTTATTTTATTTTTTTGATTATGACGACCGTTCCCGCAGTATTAATATGGAATTTCAACATTTTCACCCTTTTTATGAAGTCTATATTTTATTAGATCCGGCCGCTTCCCATATTATCGAAGGACGCCCATATCCGCTTAAAAAGTTTGATATTGTCTGCCTTTCTCCCAATTTGATCCATAAATCGGAATATCCGGTCGGGCCGCCGGTAAAGAGGTTGGTAATCCGTTTTCAAATACCAATGCAGAACACTGCTATGCAGAATGAACTGGCAGCAATGTTTGAGATTTTCCATGCCCCAGTTCCGATCTATCGTTTTGACCCGGTGAATCAAAAAAATATCCTGAAATATATCAATGAAATTTTTGATATATCTCAGGATTATGACATGAAAAACAGTGGGGGTTTTGATATCAGCCCTTTACGGATCCATAACAAATTTATGGAATTTCTCGCAGCTGTATTTTTGTATCAAAAGGACAACCACTATGTACCGGATGCCTATGATACCACATTTAATAAGATCTACATGATTACGTCCTATATCCACAACCATTTCAATGAGGATTTAAGCTTATCGGCACTGGCAAAAAAATATTTTATGAGTACCTGTTATCTCTCTCATCTGTTTAAAACGGTTACCGGCTTTACGCTAACCGACTATGTGCAGATGACACGGATCCGCAATGCCGAGCAAATGCTGCTTTTTACTGATTATAAAATAATGGAAATTGCCGAACGTTGCGGCTTTAAAAGCCTTTCACAGTTTAACCGGGTTTTTAATAAAGTCTGCAATACCTCTCCGCGGCTGTTTAAAGTATCCGGATCTGCCAAAAAAGAAGAGCACTATCTCATTAATACTTAAACCTTATAAAGAAGCAGCCTCTTCATCCATAATGACTGTCAAATCAGGATGCATTTTCAAAATGGATGCAGGAATTTCAGGCGTTATTTTACCATGAATAAATTCCTTCATGATTTTTGCTTTTCTTGTCCCATTGGCAATTAACACTAAACGTTTTGCTGACATAATACTTCTTGGCCCCATCGTAACATAATAGTCCGGGATATCCTCCGCCTTAGCAAAATGTACTTTTATTCTATTTTTTATGCGTTCATCGCATTCAATTCTGGCGGTGAAATCCTCAAAGGATGTCGTATCAGGTAAGTTGCCGCAATAATGGCCATCCGCTCCAATACCTAATAAAATTGCATCTAATCCACCGTCATTGGCTAATCGCTCATCCTGATTCAGATAATTGTTCTCATCTAACGGGTGGATCTGCCCGGTCGGAATATTGGCCGGTATGAAAAATAATTGATTCAGATCACGCCTTGTGATTCCTGCTGTTTTTGTCACTTTGTGGGGGATTTCATCAAAATTATAATAGTGTACATGATTTAAGTAATCCTTCTCCTTTACCTTAGGGACCAGATATTTGTACACTGCTTCTGGTGTCTTGCCGGCAGTGATGGCAAGATTCATCCGGTTTTGCTTTGACAACATCAACCCGAATAAATAGTCTGATGTCAGTTGTCCTAGTTCTTCGTAATTTGAGGTTACAATAATCCTCATTTTTTCTTCCTCCTCAAGCTATAATTGTCATAATTTTTTCATTGCTGGAAATTTTCCCGTTGGGATGTTCCTGGACGACCGAGAGATAGTCATTTGTGTTTAATACAATCATTATAATGGTCATATCATAGCCGGCCTTCTTTATATGTTCCAGTTCGAATGACAGGATTTTATCGCCAATGGAAACCTGATCCCCCTCCTTGACGTATGCTTCAAAGAATTGCCCTTCCAGTTCAACCGTATTAATGCCGGCATGAATCAGTATCTCTACATTATTATCAGAAACAATTCCAATGGCATGTTTTGTGCCAAAAACGGTTTTAACAACCCCATTAACAGGTGAAGTAACAATTTCCTCCAAAGGTAAAACAGCAACGCATTCCCCCAATATTTTTGATGCAAAAGTTTTGTCCGGAACATTCTCAACCGGATATAGTTCACCGGAAACAGGGCTGTAAATCTCATAAATTTCACTGCCCTTTGAAATCTTTTTTTCCGTTACTTCTTCTTTTACCGAAAAAGCCTTTCCTAAAATACAAGTAATAAAAAATGTTGCGCCCAGAGTAACGGCAAAGCCGATAAAAAATCCCAACGAATGCTCACCCAGGTAGACCGGAATAGATAAAACACTAGGCATTACCGGCGCATAAGCACGTGCGTTCAGAATTGCCCCGACAGCGGCACCAATCCCGCCGCCCAATGAGGCCCCGGCAAAAGCCGCTTTATATTTTACTAATACGGCATAAAGTGCCGGTTCCGTGATACCTAAATAACCGGATATCGTGGAAGAAAGAGAGACTTGTTTCATTTTTTTATCTTTTAACAAGAAATACATTGCAAAACATGCGGTTGCCTGAGCCATTGTACTATAAAAATTCATCGGTCCCATTGATGAATATCCGTAAGTTGCAATCTGCTGCTGTGAAATCGGACGGATGGCATGATGCATACCTGTCAGAACTAAAAATGGTCTTGTTGCACCAACGATGAAACCGGCAATAACAGGTGAAAAATCAATCAATTTTGTGACCCCAATCGCGATATACTCACCAATATAAAATCCCAGCGGAGCAATAGCGACGAGCATTGTTGGAATCATCAGGAGCAACGTTACCAATGGTGTAAAAATAACGGTAATCATTTCAGGCATTTTCTTTTCCAGAAAGTTATACACATATTTCAGTAACCATACGGAAAGAATAATGGGAATAATGGAACCACTGTAATTCATCAAAGGGATGGGGATAATTCCTAAAAATTTAATACTGGATAATTCTCCTGCAGTGGCCATATTTAACAGCGTCGGATACATTAATGTCCCAGCCAGTGACAACGCCATGTATTCATTTGTTTTGAACTTCTTTGCAGCACTGGATGCCAAGAGAAATGGGAAGAAATAGAACATACAGTCCGAAGCAATATTTAAAATAAAATAGGTTCCTCCTGCTGCATCTATTAATTTCAGGTTCACGAAAAGATACAAAAAACCTTTCAACATACCGCCGCCGATAATAGGAGCTAAACTTGGTACAAGAATGGCTGTCAAGGTATCGATTACGTTATCTACAATTGATTTTTTTTCATCCTGACTATTTTCGGTTTTCTGGCTCATGGTGGGGATAATATTTATAATTTCTCTATATATTTTACCTACCCTTCCGCCAATAATAATTTGAAATTGCCCACCCTGCTCCTGCGTTCCCATTACACCATCCAACTGCTCAATTTTCTTTTGATCAGCTTTGCTGTTCTGTTTTAAAACAAATCTCAAACGGGTAACGCAATGAGTAAGATTAGTGATGTTTTTTTCTCCACCAACTAAATCAACTATTTTTTGCGCCAAATCCTTATCATTCATTTTCTACACCTCTCCTATTTTTATTTTATTGTGTTATGTATGCAAAACTCTATTTAAATGCAATATTAAATATAACTTCTCATCATTGCTTGTATCCCAGCCATAAAATTGATAGATGAACTGAGTGATTTTATTGACGCACTCAGACTCTTGGGGGAATTTTTCTTTAATTACAAAATAAAGGTCTTCATTTCCTGTATCTAAAGTTTCCTGGTTTTTCTGTCTCATTAAATAATATCTTAAGTGTACAACAAACCGTCGAAAGCTAATGGAGTCATGATTGAGTTCAATTTGAAGTTGATATTTGACAATTTGATTGATTTTACCGATAAGTTCCGAGAATTCCATGGTGTCTAACAGTGTTTCTTGAACGAATTGTGCATTGATAAAATGAAGGGCAATAAAAGTTCCTTCTGACATTGGCAATTGTATCTTTTTGCAGCTGTTAATTAATTCTACGGCATTTCTTCCAATCTTGGCTTCATTAGGATAAACCGATTGAATCTCCCAGGTAATAGGACTTTCCAGAACTTTGTTTTTTTCATATCGCAATAAAACACTGAGCAGGTGGTCCAGTAAAGTAAAGCGAATATTTAGATTCACTTGCTTACCTAAAACCTTCTCCCCCATTTGAACAATTTTATCAATCAGGGCAATATCTTCTTTCGATGCATTACCGTAAGTTTGCATAATATTTTCCAGTTCGAACGAATCGGAGGAGTAATATTTTTTTTCGATTTTAACAGTATCGATCCTATCTCCGGGATAAACCTGAAACCCAAGACCATTACCAATGAGGATGATCGATTGTCCATTTTCTTCGGAAACTACAACATTATTATTCAAGCGCTTTTTTACAATTATTGAAATCACCCCCTTATTATAAAAAAAAATGACCAAAAAACAAATCTAGTAATATATATATCACTAAGATGTTTTTGGTCATGCCTGATTGAACAGTAACAATTCCTTTATATGCAATTTTATCTTATTTATATAGTACCATGCCTATCCAAATGTGTCTATTGACTAATTCACGTAAAAAATGACGTAAAATTTGTGCACTTTAAACAAACAACAATCCATTCCAATATTTTACTCTTTACTTTCGAACTGATGTTTGCTATTATAGATATAATCACTATAAAACATATGTTTCAGCCTTGAACGAGGGAGGAATCCTATGCAAGACCGAGTTTATCTATGCATTGATCTGAAATCCTTCTACGCCTCTGTTGAGTGTGTGGAACGTGGCCTGGATCCGATGACTACGAATCTTGTTGTCGCCGACCCGGAACGCTCGGAGAAAACCATTTGTCTTGCGGTATCTCCTTCACTGAAAAAGCTGGGTGTCCCGGGCCGCTGCCGGGTGTTCGAAATTCCCAAAGGTCTTGATTACCTGATTGCACCGCCAAGAATGCAGCTTTATATTGATTACTCGGCCAACATCTATGCCGTTTATCTGAAATATCTTGCGAAGGAAGATATCTTTGTATACTCTGTGGATGAGGCATTTTTAGATGTTACCAATTATCTGCCGCTGTATCATATGTCTGCTTATGAACTTGCTCTGCGGATTATGGAAGACATCAGACAGACCACCGGTACGATTGCTGTCTGCGGCATCGGGACAAACCTTTACTTAAGTAAAATCGCCCTTGATATCACAGCTAAGCATTCCCGGGATAACATCAGTTATTTAGACGAAGCACTTTACCAAAAGACCTTATGGGATCACCGTCCCCTTACGGATTTCTGGCGAATCGGCGCGGGTACCGCCAGGCGGCTGCAGGACCGGGGTATTCTTACCATGCGGGATATTGCCCATACGGAAGAAGCTTTTTTATATAAGCTTCTGGGAGTTGATGCGGAAATCCTCATGGATCACGCCTGGGGCCGGGAACCTGCTACGATTGCCGAAATCAAAGCCTATCAGCCAAAGAATCACTCCCTCTCCAACGGCCAGGTACTGATGCGGGATTATACGTATGAGGAAGGACTTTTGATTATCAAAGAGATGGCCGACTTGCTTTGTCTGGATCTGGTTGATAAGAAACTGGTTTCCCAGTCACTCTTTCTTTATGTCGGTTACACCGACGGATCGCCGGATAAAAAATCCGCAAACGGTACCCAGCGAATGACCGTTACCACCAACTCCGTGAAAATAATGACCGGACAGTTCCTGTGCTTATATGAAAGAATCATCCCCCGCAACGCGCTGATCCGGCGTGTCTATATTGGTTGCAATGATGTGATTGACGAGGCACTGGAACAATATGATTTATTTACCGATCCACGGGACATAGAAAAAGACCGCAAGGTTCAGCAGGCGGTCATCGATATTAAACATAAATTTGGAAACAACGCTATCGTGAAGGGAATGGACCTACAGGAAGGTGCAACCACTCCGGAACGCAACCGTCAGATTGGAGGACACAAAAGTGGCATCTCGTGAAAAAGCAGACCGGGCCAAAATATTTGCTCCCTTTGATGCCTTACGTGGGTTTCGTGAGGCTCTCGCGGCAAAAGAACGCATTATCGTTCCCCGGATCGAGCTTTCCGAGGAAGCCAGGGAAGATCTGGACCGAAAAGTCCGGAACATACAAAAATCTGATATGGTGACCGTTGTGTATTTTCACGGCGGCGATTATATCAAAACTACCGGTATCGTATCCAGGCTCGATATCAACTGCCGGTTCCTGCAGATTGTCAATACAAAAATTCCTTTCGACGATATTTATGACATTCAGGGGGAACAGTTTTGATTCTGCTCTTCCAACACGACAACATCCCAGTCCTTTAAAGAGATGATATCTCCTTGCTCATATATCTTGCCGGTGAGCAGATCCATAACCGTTTCGTATGGACAGGTAAGCTCTGTGTTCTGACTGCTGTAATGGAATACATAATGAACCCGCCGGCCAGCCCCATTGATACCGCTTCGGACAATAACCGGAGCTTCCCACGATATACGAGCAAGCTGATCATCCATGGAAACCTTTGCTAATGCCTTTCGGTAAATGTCCTTCAACACCGTCTTGTCTGCATAGCATCCCAGATAACAGGCATAACCTTTGCCATAAGAATTTTCGGTCACTGCCGCATACCGGTTCCAGTATGGATGTTCATAATGGGCAAAAACCGTCGCCTCCTTTGCCACCAGCAAATCGGCCCATGCCTTTACCGGGTATCCATTCACCGTTGCCGTTCCCGGCTCCGTAAACTGGCTATAAGATAACCCCAAACAGGCATGCAGAATATGCGGCTGCACATCAGGATAAACACTGCCATTTTTATCTGCCACAAAGGACCGGAAGGAACTTACCAGAACTCCGCCCTGTTTTACAAATACCTCCAGGCGGTTCAGCAAATCTTCCTCTGCGCAATACAATGCCGGTGTCACAATCATGCGGTAACGTTCCGGTTCCAGTTCATCGGCAAACACAACATCACATTCCACATTGAGTTCATACAGACTGTCATACATATAACGGACCACATCATTATAGCTTACCTCCCGGTCGATGGGAAACCATTGAAATGCGCTCAAAGAAGCATTGTCTACCACCAGCGCCACTGCATTTTGCTTGCGCAGCACCAGCCGCTCTGCTCCTATACGCTGCCATTCCCGCCCGATCACAGCCGCCTCTTCATATACTGGATTGGTGGATAAATCATGGCTTAACACTCCTCGCCAGTAAGTCTCGTATCCATTGTGGATCGAGTGCCAGCTCCAGTACATCGTTCCCATCGCCCCACTGGCCAAATGACTGTATGCATGCAGCTTAAGCTGGCCCGGATATGGCGTCCAGTATTTAAATGCCTGCGCCTGATTCTCCAGCACCAGATAATTCTCTCCTTTCAGGCTGCGAATCTCATCTCCGCCAAAGGCAATTTCGGCACCGGTTAACTGATCCTGCGTCGGATGATAGATATCAGTTCCCGGCAGATCCAGGAACTTCGCCACATCAGCATGATGCACCCCCGACTGCACCCCATAGGAATATCCATCCTGAGCAATATCCGCCCCGAATTTCTTCCACTCGAAATCCAGGTTGTGGGTGATAAACTGCCCTTCTCTGCGATACTCTCTCACCACCCCCGCCTGCCAGCGCAGATACTTTGTCACCAGGTCCCGGCGATAACGGTCGTAAAGTCCCGCCAGCCCGCCATGGACACAGCCCCGCATATCCGGGAAATCCGCCCAGGAATGAATGGAGTTGCTCCAGTATGCCAGATAAAGGCTTCGATTCAGCTGTTCCGGCGTTTCAAAAGTTTCCTTCAAGTACTCCACAAACCCCTTCTGCACGGTCTCACTATAACCGTCATAATGCTTTGTTTCATTATCAATCTGGAATCCGATTACGGATGGATGGGACGCTGTATGTTCTGCCAGCTTCCGGATGATCCGCTCCCCATAATATAAAAAATCCGGGTTCGTAATATCCATCAGCTGGCGGTGTCCATAAGCCGCCCGGCCGGCCTTTTTCTCCACCATTACTGCCGGTGCCTTTTTCACCATCCAGGCCGGAATGGCATAGGTGGGCGTTCCGATGATTACCTGCATGCCAAATTCAGCCGCAGCTGCCAATATTCTGTCAATATAGCCAAAGTCAAAGACTCCTTCCGCTGGCTCCAGCGTGCTCCAGGTCGACTCGGCGATCCGGATGGTATTCATTCCGGCCGCCTTCATCATCTGCAAGTCTTCGGTTATTCTGTCATAAGGCATATATTCCGGATAATATGCTGCGCCAAATATAATATTGCGTCCCATCACCCTTTCACCGCTCCTGC
>Ga0153941_1000549_pt1 | contig 16407 bp, 23 predicted proteins | sample TSNJ025MetaG_FD_104733 | JGI IMG/M metagenome (GOLD analysis project Ga0153941, IMG submission 104733) | Attine ant fungus gardens microbial communities from New Jersey, USA - TSNJ025 MetaG | ecosystem: Host-associated > Fungi > Mycelium > Unclassified | place: USA: New Jersey, Brendan T. Byrne...
AAATTCTGTAAATCTGCTTTTTCAATCCGCAGAATACCGATTTTGAGTTCGTTTAGTGAGCGGGTCAGGTTGGCGATAAAATAGTCAAAGTCGCCGGATAAATCAAGAACATTCCGGGCAAATTCTATGCCGGCCAGATGTCCTGCCTCGCGGTAAACCTCATTTGCGCATTCTTTCCCCCATTCTCTGTCTAAAACATCTTTCAGGGTATACTGCATGAGACGGTATACAATAACCGGCATCATATCACCTAAATAGGCCCGGCCGGTGGCCAGATCTCCCAGCTTCGTCCAGGAAAAATCAGAAGGAGTTTCCATGTTTTTTAAGTGTTTCATTTTTTTTGTCTCCTTTTCGGTGAGAGTTACTATCATTATGCTATTAAATGAGCAAGAAATCAAGAGGATATTGGTAGAAAAAGGAATTTTGTGTCAAAAAAGTGTCAAAAAGAATGGAATCATCTGGTTGACATTTTGTGCAGCTTTAGGGTATAATACATTTTGTTGCGGGTATGGCGGAATTGGCAGACGCGCCAGATTTAGGTTCTGGTGGGAGACCGTGCAGGTTCAAGTCCTGTTACCCGCACGTTAAAAGTGCCGTGTTTGCGGCACTTTTTTTATGTCGTGTTGCATTTCGTGTTGCATAGATTCGCAAAATGATTATTTGCTTTCTGATTCATCGTGGCTGCCTGATCCTCCATCGCATGGCGGTAAACACTTTTTAGAACGCCGTCATTGCCCCATCCACCGCGCTGCATAATGTATATGTCGGGTATTCCGAGAGAGTGCTGGATCGAGGCTGAATAATGGCGCAAATCATGAAAGCGAAAATGCGGTATGCCAGCTTTTTTTATTATTTCCGCAAAATGATCCGATATTTGAGATGGTAGAAGTTCTGTGATTCGACCTTCTTTTCCTTTTATTTTTGTTATTACAAAATCGGGAAATTCTATATATCTGTCACCGGCAAAACTTTTCGGTCTCTTTATTATCCACTCATTTTTATCGTTCAGAGCCATAGAAAATTCCACATGTACGATATTACCATTTACGTGATTGGAGTCCAGTGCGCATATCTCACCACGGCGCATGGGGCCAAATGCTGCAAGCAGTACCGGGATTTCTAACGGGGTGTCTCGGACGACATCCATTAAAGCCGTTACATCGCCGTCAGAGGGTACATATATCTTGGGACGTACCTTTTTAGGCAGGTCGGTACGAATGGTAAAATCCGGGCGATATGCGCCCATAACAGCAGACAGAAGCCCATGCATATTCTTGACGGTTTTAGGGGAATGATTGAGCGCTTCCTGGTTGATCTCGTTTTGGATCATGACCTGGGTGATGCTGTGCAGATTCCTGTCCATGAGCCCCCGTAAGTCTCGCCGCCGGGAGCGCTTATATTCACGTATCGTTGATGGCGATAAGACAGCAGAACGTTTTTCTATATATTCATCCGTGGCTTCTCCCAGAGTAAGATTTGCATGAGATATATTTTCTTTGTCGACTGCCCATGCCGCAGCCATATTTTCGCAAATTCGTTTTCCTTTGTCTGTACTGATGTCACAGGTAAACGATTTATAGATGCGTTTTTTACTGATAGTTCCATCTTGCTGATTTACGTGCTCCCAGTGGCTGAAAACCTGACACCGCCAAGAGCCGCTGGGTAACTTTTTTGCTTTTGCCATGTTGTTTACCATCCTTTCTGTGTTGCGATTCGCAACTGGTTTTTGGGTATAAAAAATGCGTCCTTGCCAGGTCGCTCCAGAAATGATATAATTCTATTGATGAGAGATTATATCTTCCGGAGCATTCTGGTAAGAGAAATCTATGTGAAAGCCGTTCCTGTTTGCAGCAGGGGCGGTTTTTCATATTGCTAAACTGTTGCGCCCTTTATTGCGTTGGCCATTTCAGCAGCCTGTTTCTTTATTCTGTCTTCGTCGAACTGATCGATCTGATTCATAAGATCAGTTTTGAAATTGTCTGGGGTCGCAATTCCTTTGTAAATATATGCACCAGACGATGTTGTAATATGTACATTGCCATATCCAAAGATTTTTCCAAAAAGACCACTACTTACAGATGTGTTATTAATTTTGTTAAGAGGGGAGTCTAAAGTTTTCGTATTAATCAGACCCGTTTTTCCTATTAAGCGCTTGTTTGTAAAAGAAAGTTCTGTCGTGAGAAAACGGATCAAAGGTCCAGCTATTAACAGAAGCGCTATAAATAGGCATACAGCAAAGGTGCTGGCGTCACTAAGACCTGCGAGAAGAAACACAGCAGCAATAATCCCCCTGGGCAAAAGCGCTATCCAATGCAGTTTTGCGGTTCCCGCGATTTCCTCGTTGTGATTCAGTGAATTTTGTACATAATTTCCCATACTCATGTCCTCTTTTCTTTTTTGTATTTTATTAAAAAGCCACAAGGCTGTTTAATCACATCTTTTCCATTACCGACAAGCTTGGCTCAAAAATAATCACGTAATTATCCACCTCGGCAAAACCACCATATTTGGCTTTGTAGCAGTCCAGGGCTTCCTGCAGGAACTCCTCTGTCACATTTAGATGTCCTGCTAGTTCATATCGGCTGCAACAGTGTGCTACAAATCCTTGAATGATGCCATTTAGCCCAATTTGTTTATTGTAAGACAATAAACGGGCAGCATGTTCCTGCTTTCGATTCTGCGCTACGTCCATATTTAAGACATTCCCCACACTCAATTCATGATGTGCCAGTTCCTCTGAAACAATGCAAACCTTTTCAGCAGAGGTGTGCAAATTTTTATTTAGGGCTATAGAACCATCAACATAAAGTCCCTTAATATTTGGGCTATCGAACGATACTACATCTAAGTTAATTCCAAGATCATGTATTTCTTGTTCGAGTATTTCAAAGTTAGTCATCATGTCACCTCATTATTAATCGTATTGGCTGTTACTTATTACGTCTGCTTTTTACAAAGTCAATATAGTGCTGGATTTCGTCCAATTCATCCTCGGTGAAGGAATCTCCATCAAAATGGGCAGCAATGGTTTGAGCTTGAGGTGTTTCTTCTTCCCAGCCCATTAGGTAGGAGGGTGAACAATTAAGAAGTTTTGCATACGTACAGATATGGTCATAAGGGACATTTTTTATGCCCCCGCTTTCATATCGTTGAGCGGTTGCTTCTGTTACATTTAATGCTTCTGCTATTTGAGCTAAAGTAATGCCTTTTTCGGTTCGCTTTTCTTTTATGCGTTCATTCCATATTGCCATTTTATTCACCTTCCTTACCAGAATACAATAACATAAACTTACGAAAAATGCAACAGAATATATGCATTAAATAAAAAAACTTACGCCAAATGCAAAAACACACTTGACACTATAATTGCAAAGTGTTACCATGTACTTACGAAATGCGTAAGTGCGGAATGGAGGTGATAGAAATGACAGAATACCAAGTTAACATCATTGAGCTAAAGAAAATTATGGTAGAACAGGGAATGGAGAGGATTGTTGATCTCTCAAAAGCTTCAACAATAGACAGAAATACGTTGTCTAAGGTACTTAGTGGAGATGTTAAGCCGTCAACTACTGCAATCGAAAAGTTGATGGGAGCTTTAAAAATTCCTCCTGAAAAGGCAGGCATAATTTTTTTTGCGTCAAACTTACGAAATACGTAAGAAAATCCCAACAGAAAGGAGCGTGAGAGGATGTGGATTTCAAAAAAGAAGTACCGGCAGCTGGAGAAAAGAATCGCTGACCTTGAAGTGCAAGTTCAGGGTCAGCAAATTGTCGGCGAGATTATTTCTGAGTTTTGCTGTAGTGTTGCGAATAAGGAAAAAATGGATTTACTTTCCTATCAGCAATTGCACAGCCCATCCGCCAACAGCAATGAAAAGGTCAGAATGCTTCTTCAGAAGATTAGAAAACTTGGATAGTGCTCCTTCTACTAAAACAGGATGATTAGATGATTCAATTGTTTTCAACTCTTTAAGTAGATCGTTTGCCTCTGTCTGTTCTTTGGATGATAGTTTGCTTATCAGACGTTCAATATCGGTAAGGCTTGAACCAATATTGAGAACGACATTCTCTTGGTTGCCTATTACTGAGTTGCCACTGACAGACTGGATGTTAATGAACGAACGACTTTCAGATCTTTCGGACAGGTTGTAGTCACGTTCTGTTTGATACTTAACCATCCAATCCACTGGCTCCCCATCTACGATGATGGGCGTCACATCTTTGGCAAAATATTTCTGTTTTGTGGCCCTGTCAATGAGCCAGTCACCATTGTGAATGTCGGCGTCCTCAACAATCTGGATAGTACTCGGGTAGTCAGATCCGCAATATATCCCACGAGCAACACCTATTTCACTGCGGTTGCGCTCAATAACAAATGTCGACGCAAATTTGTCAATCAAGTCAGATGGCATACTAAATGGATTCATAAAACTTTCTCCTTTCTTTTGTACTCGGCTCTGGCAGGAGCCTGTATCCAAATTATAGGAGGAATAGAAGGAAATAGCAATGAAAAATTTGAAAACAACCAAGCAGAGAAAGGAGCGTGACCACATGCCCGCAAAGAGCTATTACCAGCAGCGAGCAGAAGAGCTGAAGATTTTGATAGCGACAGTGAAAATCAAACATCGGCTCACTGATAGGCAGCTCGCAAAAAAGCTGGACATGCCGCTGGGAACGTTTAATGACTGGAAATCAGACATTGGGCGATTCCATGCCGAGAAGGTGTGGATGCTTGAGAGGATGGCGCAGGATTAGCGGAAGGAGGAAACCATGTACAAACCATTAGAATTCGTCCCACAGCAGACCAGAGTCTGGCGTATCCAGCCAGAGCCGGAGCCAATACCAGCGCCAGATCAGCCCGGCCCCTGGACAACTATAGCACATAAGCTGGGCAGAGTGATAGCAGTGCTGGCGAGCCTGGCCATGATGTATCTGGTGTGGATGGCCGGTATAGGAAGGTGGTGAGAAATGAAAAGATGTGCATTGATGCAGGCTCCCGATACAGTGGAGTATGTTGGGCAGATATTAATTATCGACAACAATACGGATGCCGGGAAACGGGATGTATTCAGACTTACGGACAAGGGATATAAATGCATCGGATTTCTGGAGAGCAACAAGCCACCTGGTTATCTTCATGCAGGGTTTGGGGCCGACAGGGAAAAGAAGATGGATGCAGCAAGGCGGCTGCTTGGACAGGCGCAGGGAACGCGTATTTAAATTTGACGAGAGGAGAAAGAGAATGAAGCCAAGTGGAATTGTCAGGAGAATTGATGATCTTGGGAGGATTGTTATCCCGAAGGAAATCAGACGGATTATCGGAGCTGCGGAAGGTACTCCGATGGAGATTTTTCATAACAAGGATGTTATATGCCTTAAGAAATACTTTCCCGAAGAGAACCTGTTGGTGAGGATTGAAAGCCTGGATGATGCAGTAGATGACGTTTGCATTGATCTGGGAGCGGAGAGAACGGAAGACATCCGGCGGCATATCCGGGAGCTGAAACAATTGCTTCAGGAAGGTGGTGAGAAGGATGGAAAATAAACAGGAGATTCTGGACCTGTTGCTGCCGGCATTGCAGGCGACCAGAAACCTGGACGACCTGATCAGCCTTGTGTATTATCCGGAAAATGAGCTGGTACGTGCTGGTTTTGCAAACGGATCGTCCAAGTTGGCGAATGTAGCGATGGACTCCGGTACGTCCATGATTCGGGATGTTATCAAGCAGATTGTGTAGAGGGAGGTGGAAGGATGAAGGGGAAGTGGAAGCCCTATAGTCAGGTGATTGGCGAAGAAATGGTTTACATAGCAGGCAGACAGCTTGATCTGGCAAAGCCACTGCATGGCGGAAATATTGAGTATACCGGCGGCTATACGCCTTTGCGGGATGCGATTGTCAGTCTGTGCGAATTGCTGAACAGCGAAACCCCGGCTGCGGGAACAGCCGGGGAATCAATAACTATCAAATAACTATACATCCCCATTATACATGGGGAGACTGGAGATTACAAGATGAAAAATATTATGGAAATGATTGAATCCGCTATGGCGGAAGCGTCTATGGAAACGAACAAAACTATTATGGAGGAAATATCCGCAGAAGAAGAACTGCCTATGGAAGTATCCTTTACGAAGGAAGCCGGGGTCAATAAGCCGGTTGAGGTGCGGATCCATGCATCTGCCGGTGGTGCATTTGTGGCATTGTGTGAGCTGACAATGGCCTGGGCAAGAATGCATCCGGAGGGGCAGCAGGAATTATGCATTGAGCTGTTACAAGAACAGTGCCTGCGGGAGCTGCGAGAGGGGAGAATGCAAGCTTTATGAGTTATTATCGTACCTGCCCCTATTGTGGGGCAAATTTAGACCCAGGTGAAAAGTGTGACTGCCTGGATGAAACGGAGGGAGATTAAACAGTGCCCGACATTAAGTATGAGATTTTAGAAACGCTGTTTGTGATTCCGGGTGATGATTTCTATCACAAGGAACTGAACTGGATCAAGTGGGGCAGTAATGAACCAAAGTACGATTTACGGGGGTGGACTGCCGGCCGCGAAAAAATGACCAAAGGTGTAACGCTCACAAAGGAAGAGCTTGCCATATTAAAAGAAAAATTAGGAGGATTGGAACTATGAAATTAACCGCAGAATTTGAGAATTTAATGGATTTAAAGGAGTTTGTAAAAGCCTGGGCACCAGCATTTCAAACAGAGAGTGTTGCGCCGCCGGCAGCTCCGGTACAGCAGCCGGTACAGCAGACTGCCCCAGTACAGCAGCTGGTACAGACCGTACCGGTCCAACCGCAACCACAGCAGCCTGTGCCACAAGCAACAATACCAACAACGACAATTACATACAGCCTGGATGATCTGGCCAGAGCGGCGATGTCGCTCATGGACACCGGCAGACAGGCGGATTTACTACTGATGTTATCTCGGTTCGGAGTGCAGTCGTTGCCGGAACTTCCGCCGGCGCAGTACGGGGCCTTTGCTACAGAACTTAGGACAATGGGGGCGCAGATATAATGGGGGAGATAAATCACAAAGACAGGGAACATGCGCTGCTTAGCGCATCAAGCGCCCACAGGTGGCTTAACTGTACACCCAGTGCGCTGTTGGGGGCGCAGTTTCCGGATACCGCTTCGGCGGCTGCGGCCGAGGGAACGCTGGCGCACGAACTGGCGGAACTCAAGGTCAGGAACTATTTTTTTACAGTGGACTTTGGCAAGCGCAAGCTGACCGCAGCCATCAACAAACTGAAAAAGCATGAGCTGTGGGATGACGAGATGACGGGGTATACGGATGAATACCTGGAGTACATCAAAAAGACGGCTCTGGAGCTTCCCGTAGCGCCCGTCGTCAAGCTTGAAGATCGGGTGTATTTTGGAAAATACACCCATGCTGATCCAGCCGATGAAAAAGAGGGTTTTGGAATCGCCGACTGCATCCTGATAGGGGGCGAATCCATCCATGTAATTGATTTCAAGTATGGAAAAAGCCCCAACGGGAGAGTGAGCGCTGAGGAAAACCCCCAGATGATGTTGTACGCCCTGGGAGCATATGAAATGTGCAGGCTGCTATATCCCATAAAGACAATTAAAGTGACCATTGTGCAGCCAAGGCTCCCGGACGGTATTTCGGAGTGGGAGTGCGACCTTGATACCCTGCTGAACTTTGGCCAGTTCGTGTCCGGACGGGCGGGGCTTGCGATCAAAGGTGAGGGAGAGTTTAACCCGGAAGAGAAAACTTGCAGATATTGCCGGGCGCGCAGCCGATGCCGGGCCAGAGCAGAAGAGAATGTGAAACTGGCATTCTTCACGGATAAGAAGCCACCGTTGATTGGCAACGATGAGGTAGGCGAGTACCTGAAACAGGGCGAGGACGTTGCCAGATGGCTCGGTGATTTGAAAGACTATGCGCTCGCGGAATGTCTGGCCGGAAACGATGTGCCGGGCTGGAAGGCCGTGGAGGGCAGAGGGGACCGGAAATGGACCGATATGGATCAGGCATTTGACACTCTCACCACACACGGTATCAGCGACACTGTTCTGTGGGAGCGGAAACCTCTGACACTGGCCCAGGTGGAAAAGGTTGTCGGGAAGAAAGATTTCAATGATCTGGTGGGTGACATGGTTGTCAAGGCCCCGGGTAAACCTGCGCTTGTAAAGGAGTCCGACAAGAGAGAGGCAATCAGCAACAGGGTGACTGCGGCTGACGCATTTGGGGGCTAAAGGAATGAGTTATTTTGATGATTATGAAGCTGATTATTTCTATAGAGAACAAAAACAAATAGAAAGAATAGAGAGGAATTTTATTATGAATGAATTAACAAACGTAACAACCGGGAGAGTAAGATTATCTTTTGTGCATCTGTTCAAACCTTATGCATATAAGCCCGGGCAGGAGGAGAAGTACCAGTGCACGATACTGGTGCCAAAGTCGGACGCGGACACGATGGCGAGAATCAATGCGGCAGTCGAGGCCGCAAAGCAGAAAGGCATCTCCGAAAAGTGGAACGGCCAGTGTCCGCCGATCGTGCCCACACCGATTCATGACGGCGACGGTGTCCGCCCATCCGACGGGATGCCATTTGGCCCCGAGTGCGCCGGACACTGGGTGTTTACGGCCAGTTCCAAAGAGGATTATCCACCGGAGGTGGTGGACAAGATGGGAAATCCCATCCTGAACCAGTCGCAGATCTACAGCGGCATCTACGGCCGTGTGAATATTAACTTCTTTCCCTATATCTATGGGGGTAAAAAGGGAATCGGCTGCGGCTTGGGACCAGTACAGAAACTGGAGGACGGGGAATCCTTAAGCGGCAGCTCCGTTTCAGCGGCAAAGGCATTCGGAACGACACCGGTACCGGCACATCAGGCAGCACCGGCTTATCAGCCAGCCCCGGCTTATCCGCCGACACCAGCCTACGGTCAGCCAGCACCCACATATCAGGCAGCACCTGCTTACGGTCAGGCAGCACCGGCGTATCAGGCAGCACCAGCGTACCAGGCAGCACCGGCACAGCAGATCAACCCGATCACCGGTATGCCATATTAATTAGGAAGGGGGCATTTGCCCCTTTTCCACTAAAGGATGATAGCGAATGAGACATCTTAACATAGATATTGAAACGAAAAGCAGTGTCGACCTCCTGAAGGCCGGATTATACCGGTACACACAGTCCGAAGACTTTGAGATCATCCTGTTTGCCTACGGGTGGGATGGCGGGAACGTGCATGTCGTTGATCTGGCCTGCGGTGAAGTGATCTCCGGTGAGGTCATTGCAGCCCTGTCAGATCCGGACGTAATCAAACATGCTTACAACGCAGCATTTGAGTGGTGGTGTCTGAATCAGGCCGGATATACGACGCCAATAGACCAGTGGCGCTGTACGATGTTTCACGGCCTGTACTGTGGGTATACCGCCGGTCTGGGTGCGACAGGAAAGGCGATTGGTCTTCCACAGGACAAGCAGAAGCTAACGGTGGGAAATGCCCTGATCAAATACTTTTGCGTTCCGTGCAAGCCCACCAGGTCAAACGGCGGCCGGACATGGAACCTGCCGCATCACGACAGGGACCGGTGGAACCTGTTCAGGGAATACTGCGCCCAGGATGTCGTGACGGAAGCGGAGATACTGAAACGGCTGAGTCTGTTCCCGGTTCCGGAAGAGGAAGAGCGATTGTGGCAGATGGATGTCCTGATGAACGCTTTTGGTGTCAGAGTCGACAGCCGCGTGATCGAAGGAGCACTGGTGATCCACGCAATGAGCGCGGAGGATCTGATGCATGAAGCAGTTGCGCTGACGGGGCTTAGCAATCCTAACAGCAACCAGCAGCTGGCGGAATGGCTGGTGGAAAAAGGCATTACGGCAGAAAACCTGCAAAAAGAGACAGTGAAAGAGATTTTAAAACAGGACCTGCCTCCGGAGGTGAAGCGGATGCTGGAGATCCGTCAGCAGCTGAGTAAAACGTCTATCGGTAAATACGAAACGATGCAGAATGCCAGGGGAGAGGATGACCGGATCCGGGGCATATCCCAGCATTATGGAGCGAACAGGACCGGACGATGGGCCGGAAGATTAGTGCAGATGCAAAATCTGCCTAAAAATTATCTGGGAACCCTGGACGAGGCCCGAAATCTGGTCATCAGGCATAATTACGATGGAATAAAGATGATCTACGGAAACGTGCCGGATACCCTGTCCCAGTTGATCAGGACGGCCTTCATCCCATCCGACGGCAACAAGCTGGTTGTCGCCGATTTCAGCGCCATCGAGGCCCGGGTGATTGCCTGGCTTGCCGGTGAGCAGTGGGTGAACGAGGTCTTTGCCACCCACGGAAGGATTTACGAGGCAACCGCAGCGCAGATGTTTCATGTTCCCGTTGAATTGATTGTAAAAGGCAATCCGGAGTATGAGCTTCGGCAGAAGGGGAAGGTCGCCACTCTTGCCCTGGGATACCAGGGAGCTTCCGGTGCCCTGATCCAGATGGGTGCCCTTAACATGGGGATAGCAGAAGAGGAGCTTCCGGATATCGTTACCCGGTGGCGGGCAGCAAACAGGCGAATTGTGGACCTGTGGTATGCCATAGACGGGGCAATCCTGGCGGTAATGCGGACGGCGCAGCCGCAGGGGATTTACGGGCTTCTGTTCGCATTGGAGGGAGATCTGATTTATGGCCAGACATTTCTAACGGTGCGGCTGCCAAGCGGTCGGAAGTTGTTCTACCCGAAGCCATTTTTGCACGACAACCAGTTTGGGCGCGAAGCACTCCACTATTACACGGTTGGCCAGCAGACAAAGAAGTGGGAAGTAACGTCGACCTACGGTGGTAAGATGACGGAGAACATCGTCCAGGCAATCGCGAGGGACTGCCTGGCGGAAACGCTGACCAGAGTCCAGACAAAAGGACATCAGGTGGTGTTCCATGTGCACGACGAGGTGGTTATCGACGCACCTCCCTGCGTTACCGTGGATGAGATTTGCGACCTGATGGCGGAGCCGATTCCGTGGGCACCGGGATTAATCCTAAAAGGTGCCGGTTTTGAAAGTGATTATTATATGAAGGATTAGGAGGGACTTGATGGAACATAACCGATTGCTGCAGATCAGCAGCGCAGGAAGCCGCAGGGCCACATATTGGCCCGCAAGTTCTATCCTGTGGTCAGATTTCACAGAAAAATTAAAGACTCCTGTCCGAAGCACGGAAACGTTTGACCAGTATGCTGCATACTCCAAGGCCCAGCAGGACGAGTTAAAGGATGTCGGTGGATTTGTCGGGGGGACTCTGGCCGGAGGCCGCAGAAAGGCTAATTGTGTTGAGGGAAGGGATCTGATTACCCTGGACCTTGACAATATCCCGGCCGGGCAGACGCAGGATATCGTGAAACGGGTAGGCGGCCTTGGGTGTGCCGCGGTGATCTACAGTACCAGAAAGCACGCCGGTTATGCTCCGAGACTTAGGATCGTGATTCCGCTTGACCGGACCGGTACCGCAGATGAATACGAACCGGTGGCACGAAAGCTGGCGTTCCTGATCGGAATCGAATTTTGTGATCCGACCACGTTCGAGGCGGTACGGCTGATGTACTGGCCGAGCTGCAGCGCGAACGGTGAATACGTGTATGAATTATTTGATCGTCCATTTTGCAGCCTGGATGGCATCCTGAACACTTACGAGAACTGGCAGGATGTGACGACCTGGCCGCAGGTACCGGGCGGTGATGCAATCGAGCGCAGAAGGCTCGCAAAGCAGGAGGATCCGTCTCATAAAAGGGGAATTATCGGCGCATTCTGCCGCACCTACAGCGTTACCCGGGCAATGGATCAGTTCATCCCCGGAATGTATGAGGAGACGTCACTCCCGAACCGTTACACCTATACTGGCGGTTCCACCGTCGGCGGTGCAGTTGTCTATGACGGGGATATGTTCCTGTACTCCCATCATGCGACCGATCCCTGTTCCGGGCAGCTGGTCAATGCGTTCGACCTGATACGGCTGCACGCGTACGGTGACCGTGATCAGGATGCCAAAGAGGGTACGCCGGTGAACAAGCTGCCATCGTTCGTGGCAATGAGCAAGCTGGCGGTCGCAGATAAAGAAGTATCTTCTCTGATAGCAAAGGAGCGGTTTGAGGAGACACAGGTGGCTTTCGGCATTGGCCAGGAGCAGACGTCTGCTGAACCGGAGAACCTGAACTGGATGGAGCAGCTTAAGCTGGACGGCAACGGAAATTATGCCAGAACCATTAACAACGTGGTTCTGGTACTGGAAAACGATCCTCTGTTAAAAGGGAAGATCGTTACTGACGAGTTCGCCGGGTACGGGCTGATATTAGGTGCGGTACCATGGGATCAGAGCGAAGAGAAGCGTCGGTGGAGAGACTCCGATAATGCCGGCTTTTACAATTACATGGAAGTGAGATATGGGATCACCAGCGAGAACAAGATCAACAATGCGCTGTTGATCAATGGGGCCAAACATGCAATCAATGACGTGAAGCGCTATCTGGAAGGGCTTCGGTGGGATGGTGTAAGACGTTTAGACGGACTTCTGGTGGATTATCTGGGGGCCGAGGACAACGCCTATACCAGAGCCGTTATGCGCAAATCCCTGTGCGCCGCAGTGGCAAGGGCGATTGTGGGATCGGTAAAATATGACTATATGCCAATCTTTGCCGGTCCGCAGGGAATTGGCAAAAGCACCTTTTTGGCCTATCTGGGTAAAGAATGGTTTTCGGATTCACTGACTACCTTTGAGGGCAAAGACGCCGCGGAGCTGATTCAGGGAACCTGGATCAACGAGGTGGGGGAGCTGACGGCCATGTCCAGGCAGGAGACGAATGCCGTAAAGCAGTTTTTAAGCAAGACGGATGACATATACCGTGCGGCTTATGGCCGGACTACGCAGAAGTATCCAAGGCGCTGCGTGTTCTTCGGCACCAGTAACGACGATGAGTTCTTAAAGGATGCGACCGGGAACCGGCGGTTCTGGCCTGTGGACGTTGGATTGCATGCGGCCAGGAAGTCGATATGGAATGATCTTCCGAGGGAGGTGGACCAGATCTGGGCAGAGGCCTACTGTTACTGGATATTGGGGGAACCGCTGTACCTGTCCAAAGAACTGGAAGACCTGGCGGCGGAACAGCAGGAAAGCCACCGGGAGTCATCGGATAAAGAAGGTAAGATAAAAGACTTCCTGGACAGGAAAATTCCCATTGACTGGGACAATTATGATCTACAAAAACGGATGATATTCTGGAGTGGGCACCTGCAAGGAGGAGCCGAGTTGATTGGCAGGGATAAGGTGTGCGTGTCCGAGATATGGATCGAGTGCCTGGGCGGAGAATTAAAATACCTGAAACGGACGGACAGTATTGAGATCGCGAGTATTATGAAATCAATTTCTGGTTGGAAACGAAATAAATCCAGCAGACGTTACGGTCCACACGGAACACAGAAAGGATATGAAAAGGTGTCAACCAACTATGTCAACCAAGTCTAAGTTAGGTGTCAACCTGAAAAAATGGGCTAACGGGGAGCGTCAACCTCGTCAACCGCTAAATGCTCAAAGTTGACAGTGTAGTTGACAGGTAAAACCCTTGAAAAATATAGGAATTATTATATATGTCAACTATGTCAACCAAATATATATAGTAATAAAAAAATAGGTAATACATATGCACCTAACGTTACCTAACACACCTATTTACACGTATCATACACGCGTGTAGGATTTTTGGTTGACACCAGGGAGGAACCATGAAAGAGAGCGAAATCGAGAAGATACTCGCAGCCGAAACAAAGAAGCTGGGGGGCAGAGCGTTTAAGTGGGTAAGCCCCGGCAATGATGGGGTGCCGGACCGGATTGTTATTTTTCCGGGACAATCACCGGTGTTCGCAGAACTGAAAACCGACACCGGCAGGTTAACACCCTTGCAGAAGAACCAGATCAACCGCCTGACGGCGCTTGGGCAGCGAGTCGAGGTCACCTATGGAATATCCGGTATCATACAGTTGTTTGAGAAATACGGATACCCGGAAACCGGAAAATATTTAAGAGAAAAATATGAACTGTGAAAGTGAGGTGATGCCCGATGATATTCAAGCCACATGCCTACCAGGACTATTGTGTCAACAAGATTGTTGAGATTAAAAAATTAGGTCTGTTTCTTGATATGGGTTAGGGCCTGGGCAAAACGGTTACAACCCTTACCGCGGTCCGGGAACTCAAGTATAACCGCTTCCAGGTAAAGAAGGTGCTTGTAATTGCCCCCAAAAAAGTGGCGGAGGGAACCTGGACGAGGGAAAAGGACAAGTGGGAGCATACGCAAATCCTTCGGGTATCCCCGGTGCTGGGAAGCCAGGCGAAACGGATCCGGGCATTAAATACCCCGGCAGATATTTATATCATCAACCGGGAGAACGTGGTTTGGCTGGTAGATTATTACCGGAATGCCTGGCCGTTTGATATGGTGGTCGTGGATGAGTCCAGCAGCTTTAAGAGCCATAAGTCAAAACGGTTTAAGGCCCTGGCGGGGATCAGCCCGCGCATAGACCGGCTGGTGGAGCTGACCGGCACCCCATCCCCGAACGGATTGGATGACTTATGGGCGCAGGTATTTCTGCTTGACTCCGGAGACCGCCTGGGAAAAAGATATTCCCAGTTCCAGGAACGGTACTTTGATCCGGGAGCCAGAGGCAACAACGTGATTTATAATTACACGGCAAAACCCGGAAGTGAGCAGAGCATACTGGAAAAGATATCGGATATCTGCATCAGCATGAAAGCAGAGGATTATTTGCAGCTGCCGGATATGATTTATCACGAGGTGCCGGTGGTACTGGATCATAAAGCCCGGAAAGCCTATCACGATCTGGAGATGAAGATGGTGCTGGAGCTTCCGGACGAAGGGGAAGACATCAGCGTGACCAGTGCGGCAGCCTTAAGCAACAAGCTGTTGCAACTGTCTAACGGCGCGGTCTATGACGAGGATCACAATTACTACGAGGTTCACGAATGTAAGCTGGAGGCATTCATGGAACTGATCGAATCCCTGCAGGGAAAACCGGTATTAGTGTTTTATAATTTCCAGCACGACAGGGAGCGGATCCTTAAGGCACTGGAGAAATCCGGACTGCGTGTCAGGGAGCTGAAAACCCCGAAGGACGAGGATGACTGGAACCGGCGGGAAATTGATGTGCTGCTTACGCATCCGGCCAGCAGTGCTTATGGCCTGAATTTACAACAGGGCGGAAACCACGTGGTCTGGTTCGGACTTACCTGGAATTATGAGCTATACACCCAGGCCAACAAGCGGCTGCACCGTCAGGGCCAGGAGGAAAAGGTGATTATCCACCATCTTGTGTGCGAAGGAACCCGCGACGAGGACGTTATGAAAGCTTTAAGCCGCAAGGAGGATGTACAGAACTGGGTAATGGAGAGCTTGAAAGCAAGAATCAGGAGGTACCGTGATGACAGTAACTGTAAAAATCCCTGACGGGGAAATGATATTTCACTTGAATCGATTTATGCAGGATGCAGGTATAGGACAGATCCGTAAAGCCCTAAAGCTTATGTCGGAGGAAAACAAAAAGGACGTTGTATCGTGGCTTGAAATGCAGATACCCGAAACCCGCGGAAAGCGACTAAAAGAGCGATATGTAAAACTACGGATCGAGATTTTGACGGAGGGATGTGGATGAAAAAATTGTTGAAATGATTAAGCGGAACAGACCAAAGCCTGTTTGTTTTACCCCGGCCTATCAGTCCTACATGTCTGCCGGCGATGAATCGGAACCGTACTGCCCTATATGTGAATGCATGCCACTTGAAGACAATACTAAATTCTGCCCGCACTGTGGCCAGAAGCTGGAATGGGATTATTATCCTTCACAGTGGTATTTTATCAAGCTGAGAATTAGAAAGATTTTCAGGATAAAAGGTAGATGCTTTGATTGGGAAGATTAAGTGATTTAAACGAGAGGAGGCAGAAACATGGATGAAATAAAATGCAGTGAAGCGTATATCACGGCCAAGAACGTGATCAGGGTCTGCATCAAAGATACCAAGCAGAATTTTATCTACATAGGCCACTACCTGAAAGAGATCCGGGACAACCGGCTGTATCAGGAAGACGGTTATGCCGATTTTGATACATTCATGACCGGTGAGATCGGCAAGGACAAGAGCTGGGCCAGCCGGTGTATCAACGTGGCCAGTCAATTCGGGATCGTCGAGAACGGTCAGCCAGCGCTGGCGGAACAGTATCAGGATTATTCACTAAGTCTGCTGATCGAGATGGTGGCCATGACTCCGGAGCAGCGGGAGCTGGTTACTCCGGACACGGAAGTCAAGGCGGCCCGGGAAATCAAGAAAACCGGTAAGGAAAAAAGTTGCGAATCGCAA
>Ga0153941_1000551_pt1 | contig 16394 bp, 11 predicted proteins | sample TSNJ025MetaG_FD_104733 | JGI IMG/M metagenome (GOLD analysis project Ga0153941, IMG submission 104733) | Attine ant fungus gardens microbial communities from New Jersey, USA - TSNJ025 MetaG | ecosystem: Host-associated > Fungi > Mycelium > Unclassified | place: USA: New Jersey, Brendan T. Byrne...
CAGTATATAGAGCTGCCGAATATCTGCATACGTGTCGCCCCGAACCGGAAGTAACGACAGACAAAAGCAACCGAAAAAAAAGCTATTTAGAGATACTGGGCGCAATCTTCCGCACTGAAAAAGCTGCTGTACGCCCTTGGGGTTTGTCCTGTATCCCTGCCCCTGTGCCTTGTCTCCTCCGCTGCCGGAAAACCAGACCTGTACCTTACTCGTCCGGTTTTTTCAATCCCCCCCAGTTCAAGTAAACAGCAGCACAGAGCTGAGCTGTAGCATGTGAATAAAATATAGTTTTTATTTATTAAGAGCTTGCATTTAACTGATAAATTCAGTATTATTATAACAATCAGATTGGTAATACAAAGGAGAAAGAGGACATGGGTATGAAATGGCCAAAATTTACGAATAGTAAAAAGAGTGATAGTGTTCATGATCAGAATAGTCCTGCCGGGCAGCCGGAGGAAAATGCTTCGAATGGAGATTTGAGCGGTGCAGAAAATAAAAGAAGGAAATCAGAGGGCAGGTTTTCTTCTGCAGCCAGGAAGGCAGTTTTGGTTGCTGCTGTGGTTATAGTGGTAGTCATGCTGATAAGCGCATATTTATATAGTCTGGCTAATAATAGAAATATTACAGTGGTGACAAGTGTGGGAAATATAACATTTACAGACAAGCAAAGGGAGGGTGATTATTATTATGCAGCTTTTAAGGCGGCTGATTATAATATGATACCGGAAGTATTGAATGGAACAGGGGTTATGGTTGCTGTGGATAGCGATACCTATAATGCCCTGGCATTGGATGTGGAGTATGCATATGCAAATGTTGTTTTTACCCTTCCCAGATCAGCGGCGCGAAAGGCCGGGTATGTTGAGTCTCAGGCAAATGTGCAGGTATTATGGCAGAAGGATATTTTGGAAAAATATGCCCGCATTCAGTCGGTTATCTGGTCCGGCAGTTATTGATTCGCACCGGAAATGAGCGAAACGGGTTACTGTTTTATGAAGGATTGCAGTATTAGCTGCTGGTTTTCTCCGGTATAAAACGGTAACCCGTTTGATGTATGCAGCGAGGGTCAAAAAGAAAGCTGCGGGATGTTTGATTATTGGATTATTGGGTATTATTGGTATTAATAAAAAGCGAAATCAGATTCAACTGATTTCGCTTTTTCATGGCAGGGAGGCGGAGATGTATATTGTTTGATTTGCCGATTCTTAAATTATGCGAATTTTTCAGGAATCGGGGTGTAATTGGCTGGATTGTCCGGCTGATTGATTGGCACTTCCGCATTCATTTCTTCGCTTTTCCGCAGATTGCTTTGGGCGGTGGAAAGCATCAGTTTGATACGGTTCAGCTGATTTACCTCACTGGCGCCAGGATCGTAATCGATTGCCACGATATTGGACAATGGATATGCTTTCCTGATGGCTTTGATTACCCCTTTGCCTACAACGTGGTTAGGCAGACAGCCGAAAGGTTGTGCACATACGATGTTCGGTACTTCGTCGTGGATCAGCTCTATCATTTCCCCGGTCAGGAACCAGCCTTCCCCTGTCTGGTTACCCAGAGATACGATAGGTTCGGCAAAACCGGCAATTTTCCGTATGGGGGTAGGTGCACTGAAGTGTCTGCTTTTTTTCAGTTCTTTTACGGAAGCCCCCCGCAGTAAATGTTCAATTGCCCAGATGCCCAGGGAAGAGAAATGGGCTGTCTTTTTACTGGTTCCAAGATGTTCGGCTTTGTATATCTGATTATAGAAACAGTACAGCATAAAGTCAATCAGATCAGGTACCACAGCTTCCGCACCTTCTGCTTCCAATAGTTCCACCAGATAATTGTTGCCTGCAGGTGAGAACTTTACCAGGATCTCGCCTACCACACCAACACGGGGCTTTTTGATGTCCTTTATGGGGATGCGGTCGAAATCCCGAATAATCTGCCGGCACATGGAGTTAAATTTCACCAGATTAATATGCTTTGCAGATACAAATTCCTGTACTTTAACCAGCCATTTCTGATGCAGTTCATTTACACTTCCGGGAGTAATCTCGTAAGGCCGCATGCGGTAAACACAGCGCATGAAGAGATCTCCAAACTGTGCGCCGATGGCAGCACGCAGCATCAGATCCGCATTCATATGGAATCCGGGATTTTGCTCAATTCCTCCAAGGTTCAGGGATATTACGGGAATCTGTTCCATTCCGGCTTTTGTTAATGCACGGCGTATGAAGCCCACATAATTGGTGGCACGGCAGCCGCCGCCTGTCTGGGACATGATAATGGCTGTTTTATTTAAATCATATTTACCGGATAACAAGGCTTCCATAATTTGGCCGACTACCAACAAGGAAGGGTAACAGGCATCATTATTTACATACTTAAGTCCTACGTCAACGGAATGCCTGTTGTCATTGTCAAGCACCACAAAGCGGTAACCGCAGGCGTTAAAGGCAGGCTCCAGGATATCAAAATGGATAGGAGACATCTGCGGGCACAGAATGGTATAATCCTTACGCATTTCCTCTGTAAAGGACACTTTGTTTATTGCGGAAGAAGTAACGGTACGTTTTTTCTTTTCTTTTTCCCGGATGCTGATTGCGGAGATCAGGGAGCGGATACGGATTCTGGCGGCTCCCAGGTTATTTACCTCATCTATCTTCAGACAGGTATAAATTTTATCAGAACCGGACAAAATATCATTAACCTGATCTGTGGTTACCGCATCCAAACCGCATCCGAAGGAGTTTAACTGAATCAGGTCCAGATTGTCCACCGTCCTGACAAAGCTTGCGGCAGTATACAGGCGGGAGTGGTACATCCATTGGTCTGATACGATCAGCGGGCGTTCCGGTTTGGCCAGATGAGATATGGAATCCTCGGTCAATACGGCAATGTCATAGGAAGTGATTAATTCCGGGATACCGTGATTGATTTCCGGATCGATATGATATGGCCGGCCAGCCAGTACGATACCGTGTTTTCCGGTTTCTTCCAGATACTGAAGGACTTCTTCCCCTTTTTTCTCCATATCCCGGCGGGCATTTGACATTTCAGTCCAGCCTTCCCGGGCAGCTTCCGCTATAAGCTCCCTGGGAATATCAGGGAATTCCTTAACCAGAGCCTCTGTTACCGTTTCCAGATCTCTGAAGGACATGAAGGGATTACGGAAGAGCGCTTCGCCATGTTCGATTTCTTCCACATTATTTTTTATATTTTCAGAATAAGAAGTTACGATGGGGCAGTTGTAATGATTATTGGCACCTTCCACCTCGTCCCGCTCGTAGAATAAGGAAGGATAGAAGATAAATTTTATGCCCTGTCTGATCAGCCACATAATATGTCCGTGGACAAGCTTGGCAGGATAACATTCCGATTCACTGGGGATGGATTCAATACCCAGTTCGTATATTTTCCGGTTGGAATCCGGTGATAATATGACACGGTAACCAAGTCTGGTCAGAAAGGTATGCCAGAAAGGGTAATTTTCATACATATTAAGTACTCTTGGGATACCAACAGTACCTCTTTTGGCCTGATCTGCTTCCAGAGGCTCATAATCAAAAATTCTCTGCAGCTTGTAATCATACAGATTAGGTACATTACCCGCATTTTTCTGACCGCCGATGCCGCGTTCACAGCGGTTGCCGGAAATAAAACGGCGGCCGCCGGAAAATTTATTGATGGTAAGACGGCAGCTGTTGGTACAGCCCCGGCATTTTGCCATGCTGGTTTCAAATTGTAATTCACGGAGCTTTTCATAGGAGAGCATGGTTGATTCATATCCTTCAACATACTTTTCCCGGGCAATCAACGCCGCACCAAAAGCTCCCATTATGCCGGCTATGTCGGGCCGGATTACTTCACAATCCGCAATTTTTTCAAAGCTGCGCAGGACGGCATCATTATAAAAGGTACCTCCCTGTACGACGATGTTCTTACCAAGCTCTGAGGCATCGGATACCTTGATTACTTTAAATAAGGCGTTTTTGATAACAGAGTAAGCCAGTCCGGCAGAAATATCCGCAACCTCCGCGCCTTCCTTTTGCGCCTGTTTTACCTTTGAGTTCATAAATACCGTACAGCGTGTTCCCAGATCAATGGGATATTTGGCAAACAGTGCCTCCCGGGCAAAGTCCTGTACACTGTAATTCAGGGACTTGGCAAAGGTCTCTATGAAGGAACCGCAGCCGGAAGAGCAGGCTTCATTCAGCTGAACACTGTCAACGGTACGTTTTTTGATCTTGATACATTTCATGTCCTGGCCGCCGATGTCCAGGATACAGTCCACCGAAGGATTAAAAAAGGCGGCTGCATAGTAATGGGCTACTGTCTCCACTTCTCCGTCATCCAGCAGGAAAGCGGCTTTCATCAATGCTTCCCCGTAACCGGTGGAGCAGGAGCGGACGATTTCCACACCTTCAGGAAGCTGTGCATAGATTTCCATTAAGGAACGGATGGCGGTTTTAAGGGGACTGCCGTCGTTGCTTGAATAGAAGGAATACAAAAGGGAACCATCCTGGGCAACCAGGGCGATCTTGGTGGTGGTGGAGCCGGCATCTATACCCAGAAAAGCCTTGCCCCGATAATCGGAGAGCATGGCGGAAGCCACATGGTGTCTGCTGTGACGTTCCCTGAAGCTTTCATATTCTGACTTGGAAGCAAACAGCGGTTCCATACGTTCCACTTCAAACTCCATCTTAATATCGGAAGAAAGCTTCTGAACCATTTCTTCCATGCTGTACGACACCTTGCTGTACGACACCTTGCTGTACGACACCTTGCTGTATGACACCTTTGTGCCGGCTGTATCATCAGCAGCATTTAAGGCGGAACCGATAGCGGCAAACAGATGGGAATTGTCAAGGTCGATGATATGCTCCTCGTCCAGCTTCAAAGTACGGACAAAAGCTGTTTTCAATTCTGATAAAAAGTGCAGGGGCCCTCCCAGAAAAGCAACGTGGCCACGGATCGGCTTACCGCAGGCAAGTCCGCTGATGGTCTGGTTAACCACAGCCTGGAAGATGGAAGCGGATAAGTCTTCTTTAGTAGCTCCCTCATTGATCAGCGGCTGGATATCGGACTTGGCAAATACGCCGCAGCGGGCAGCTATTGTATACAGAGACTGATAATTTTTGGCATAATCGTTCAGACCGGCGGCATCTGTCTGAATCAGGGATGCCATCTGGTCAATAAAAGAACCGGTACCGCCTGCGCAGATACCGTTCATACGCTGCTCCACATTTCCGCCTTCAAAATAAATGATCTTGGCATCTTCACCACCCAGCTCAATGGCAACATCCGTTTTAGGTGCCATTACCTTAAGTGCGGCGGCTACCGCAATAACCTCCTGATTAAACGGAATCTGCAGGTGATTCGCCAGGGTAAGCCCCCCGGAACCGGTGATTACAGGTATTAGTGTGACATTACCCAGCTTTTCATAAGCCCTGGACAAGAGAGAAGCCAGAGTCTCACGGATATTGGCAAAGTGTCTTGCGTAATCTGAAAATAATATGGTCTGGGCATTGTCCAAAATCGCTATTTTAACAGTAGTGGATCCGATATCGATACCTAACCGGACATTTTCACTCATTTATATACGCCCTTTCTTAATATAATATAGGATGATATAATATAGGATGTGTATCCTTTGTTGTGGAATGTCAAAATATTGTCTTACATTCCAAGTCATTATACGACACCGTTCACAAAAAAGCAACGAACAAACAATGGAAAATGGCGTTATAATTCTGAAATCTTTTGGAGACATTTCAAAAAAAATTATTAAAATCCTGTTTTTTCCATAAAATTAAAAATGGTTTGTTTACTTCTGGATAAGGGAATGATAGAATATATTCGTGTATGCGAAATGTAATGACAAAATCACGGAGGTTAACTGATGAATAAATTTGAGAAAAAATTTGGAAAATATGCCATTCATAATATATCGCTGGTACTGATCTGCTGTTATATCATTGGCTATGTGCTTAGTGTATTAAATTCTTCTTTTCTGGGATATTTAACACTGGATCCTTACAAAATCCTGCATGGACAAATATGGAGGCTGGTGACCTGGGTTGTGCAGCCGCCTTCTTCCCTGAGTCTGTTTACGATCTTTATGCTGCTGTTCTACTATAATATAGGTACTTCCCTTGAACACGTATGGGGAACCTACCGGTATAATGTTTACCTCCTTTCAGGTATGCTGTTTACCATAGCCGGCAGTTTTATTGCCTTGGGAATCACATATCTGCTGTATGGCGGAGATTCCCTGGCTGCGATGTCATTGATGGGTTCGCAGCAGTTCAGTACCTATTATGTAAATATGTCAATATTCATGGCAGCCGCAGTCACATTTCCGGATTCCCAGGTATTGCTTATGTTCGTGATTCCTGTTAAATTCAAATGGATGGGGATTATTTACGGTGTTATCCTGCTGCTTAATCTCATTACCGGAACGGGCAACGCCGGGACTGTATTTGCTTTCTATGATATATTCTATCGTATCGCCATCGTGGCATCGCTGCTGAATTTCCTTATTTTCTGGCTGCGGTCCAGAAGGAAGAAGATCATACCGAAACAAATGAAGAAACGCCAGCAGTTTAAACAGGAGACACGCAAGAGCAGCAAAATTACAAGGCACAAATGTGCTGTCTGCGGTCAGACAGATGAAAACGACCAGACATTGGAATTTCGTTTTTGCTCCAAGTGTAACGGCAATTATGAATATTGCCAGCATCATCTGTTTACCCATGAACATGTTAAATAGTAAATAAACATGTTAAATAGTAAATTAACATGTTAAGTAATTAATTAACATGTTAAGTAATTAAATAAATTGATGAAGTGAGGAGTATATGGAAAAGGAACAGTTATTTGCCCGGGGTCTTGAGCAAATAAAAAAAACTGCCATGGAGCAGGGGAATTATGTTACGAAAGAGCAGGTGGAAGAAGTATTTGCGTCTCTTCAGCTTGGTGACGCACAGTTTCAAATGATATATGAGTATCTTAAGAAAAGCAGAATTGGGATTGGCCGGTCGCCGGATGATGCGGATTATATGACAGTACAGGAGCAGGATTATCTGAAAATATATCTGGAAGAATTAACCCTGCTTCCGCAGCTTGATCCGGGAGAACTGGAAGCTGTTACCATGTCTGCCATGGCAGGGGACAGTGATGCAAGACAAAGACTGATTGAAAGCTATCTCCATAATGTAACACAGATCGCCAGATTATATGCCGGACAAGGTGTGTTTCTGGAAGACCTGATAGGGGAAGGCAATGTGGCACTTGCAAATGGTGTTATGATGGCCGGATGTCTGGAATCTGCTTCGGAATTTCCGGGAATGATCGGACGGATGATCATGGAAGCTATGGAGGAACTGATCCGGGAGGATGCTGATAACCGCAAGAAAGATCAGAAGGCTGCGGACCGGGTCAACATGGTCATGGAAAAAGCGAAAGAGCTTTCAGCGGATTTAAGACGCAAGGTAACTGTCACGGAGCTTGCAGATGAGACAAAATTGTCAGTGAAAACAATAATGGATGCCGTACAGATGAGCGGTTTTAATCAGGAATATATAGAGGTGGCAGAAGATGCAGAAACAGGTCTTTGAAGATTATAAATATGTCATGCAGGATACGTATCAGCTGTATATCGGAGCCAAATATACCATGGATGAGATGATTGAAAATGAAGAGCTGCCGGTTAAATTCCGCTTAATTGTGGAACGCTATTTATATGAAGAATTGAATAAAGATACCAGCCTGGAAAGTATTTTATATTACCTGGAGAAGAAAGCGGTTCCCTATAAAATATTAAAGCAGTTAAAGGTAAAAATAAGAGCCAGTGTACTGGTGGATAAGAAAAGCCTGACCGGAAAGGTAAAGACCCAATATGAAACCCAGACGATCATGCTGGACCAGCTGGCAGAGATGACGACCCAGGAAAAGGAAAGCAAGGGTATGGTCATCCAGGAATTGATGGTAAATAAGCTTGCCATGATGACTTTTTAAAAAAACAAAGGAGTATTACAATATGAAATTAAATCAATTATCTGCCTATACGATACTGGAAGAAAGGAAGATCAGTGATCTGAATTCTGTCAGTTATCTGCTCAGGCATAATAAAACCGGTGCGCGGATTGCCTTATTATCCAATGATGACGACAATAAGGTATTTTATATAGGATTCAGAACGCCGCCCCAGGATTCCACCGGTGTGGCGCATATTCTGGAACACTCCGTGTTATGCGGTTCTAAGAAGTTTCCGGTCAAGGATCCTTTTGTGGAGTTGGTGAAGGGGTCATTAAACACCTTCTTAAATGCCATGACCTATCCTGACAAGACGATCTATCCGGTTGCCAGCTGTAATGAAAAGGATTTCCAGAACCTGCTGCATGTCTATCTGGATGCAGTGTTTTATCCCAACATTTACCAAAATGAAAATATTTTCAGGCAGGAAGGCTGGCATTACGCCCTGGATGAAGATACGGAAGAACTTAAAATAAGCGGCGTGGTGTATAATGAAATGAAAGGTGCCTTCTCATCACCGGACGATGTATTGGAGCGGGAGATGATGAACTCCCTGTATCCGGATATTACTTACGGCTGCGAGTCCGGCGGGGATCCGGAAGTGATACCCTCTCTTACGTATGAGCAATTTCTGGATTTTCACCGGAAATATTATCATCCGTCCAATTCCTATATTTATTTATATGGCAATATGGACATGGCAGAAAAGCTTAAGTTCATTGATGAACAATACCTTTCTGCATTTGATGCGTTGAAAGTGGATTCGGAGATTCATCTGCAGCCTTCCTTTAAGAGCATGAACCGGGTTGTCAGGGAATATCCCGTCAGTGACAGTGAAAAGGAAGAAGACAACGCCTACCTTGCCTATAATATGTCAATCGGTGACAACCTGGACCAGGAGCAATATATTGCATTCCAGATTATGGATTATGCATTGTGCTCTGCACCCGGTGCGCCTCTGAAGCTTGCCCTTACCGACAAAGGAATCGGCAAGGATGTGTACAGTATCTACGAAAACGGCATCAGACAACCCTATTTCAGTGTGATTGCCAAGAATGCGGATATGAGCCGGGAGCAGGATTTCATGGATACCATTCAGGAAGTGCTCAGATCCATAGCGGTAAAAGGCTTTGATCAAAAGGCGCTATTGGCAGGCATTAATTATAATGAGTTCAAATACAGGGAAGCAGATTTTGGTTCTTACCCCAAAGGCTTAATGTATGGGCTTCAGATCCTGGACAGCTGGCTGTACGATGACAATAAGCCCTTTATTCATGTGGAAGCCAATGATATCTTTTCAGGGCTGCGCGGCAAGGTGGATCAGGGATATTTTGAAGGTCTGCTGCGTTCTTGGCTGCTTGATAATCCACATAGCTCTCTGGTGATATTAAAACCTGTAAAAGGTATGATGGAGCAGAAAGAACAGGAATGGAATGAAGCGCTGGCGTTTAAGAGGAAAGGTATGAGCCAGGAAGCGTTACAGGATATCCGCAGCCGGGAAGAATCGCTTCTATTGTTTCAGGAAACGGAAGACAGCATGGAGGATCTGATGAAGATACCGCTTCTTCGCCGGGAGGATATGAAAAAGGAAGCGGCCGTCCTGATCAACGAAGAGCGGAAGATTGATGATATCAAGGTATTATACCACGATATTTTTACCAATGGGATCGGCTATTTGAGACTGCTGTTTAAAATGGATCACATTCCCCAGGAGTATTTCCCTTATATAGGCGTGCTGAAAGGTGTCCTGGGACTGTTGGATACGGAAAATTATGCATATGGGGACCTGTTTAATGAAATGAATATTATTACCGGCGGTATGGCGGCTGTTAATAATGTATACGGCAATATGCAGATAATGGATCACTGCACCACAACCCTGGAAATCAAGACCAAGGTCCTTTATGAAAATATCAGCAGGGCAGTTGCGCTTATGGGAGAAATCATATTAACCAGTGATTTTACAGATGAGAAACGGCTATATGAAATATTGGCAGAAGGTAAATCCAGACTCCAGGGACAATTGACTTCCGCCGGCCACAGTGTTGCAGCCGGAAGAGCAGTGGCTTATGGCAGCAAACCGGCGGCATGTAATGAAACCTTATCCGGACTATCCTTTTACCGTCTGATTTCCTCCCTGGAAGAACATTTTGAGGATAAAAAGGCAGCGCTTATACAGACCCTGACACAGCTTGCACAAATGATCTTCAGAAAAGAAAATCTAATGATAGATTTTGTAGGAACAGAAGAGGGTTACGCACATCTTGCAGAGCCGGTCAGGCAGCTGACAGGCAGGTTATACGATGTTCCTGTGGAAACAGGCAGCTTTATACCGGATATGGCATGCAGGAACGAAGGCTTTATGACCGCAGGTCAGGTACAGTATGTATGCCGTGCCGGCAATTTCCGTAAAAAAGGACTGCCCTACAGAGGGGATCTGCGGGTGCTTAAGGCGATGATGGGATATGAGTATTTATGGGTAAACATAAGGGTAAAAGGCGGCGCTTATGGCTGCATGTGCAGTTTTGGACGTTCGGGAGACAGTTATTTCGTATCATACCGTGACCCCAACCTGAAGAATACCATTGAGATCTATGAAAATGCAGCGGCGGCGGTTTCGGAATTTGAAGCGGATGAGAGAACCATGACCCAGTATATTATCGGTGCTGTCAGTGATTTGGACACACCCCTGAATCTTGCTGCAAAGGGCCTGTTTTCCCTAAGTGCATATATGACAGGAATCACCCAGGAAGATATCCAGAAGGAGCGGAATGAACTGCTTGCCGCCGACCCGGAAGGTATCCGGGAATTGTCAGCGTATATTGACGCCTTTATTCAGGATGGATATTTATGCGTAGTGGGTAATGCCCAGCGCATCAAAGAAGAACAGGGATTATTCCTGCATATGGAGAATCTCTTATGAATGAAAACCCATCCTATAAATCAGGCTTCGTAACCCTGATCGGCAGACCGAATGTGGGAAAATCCACATTGATGAATCATCTGATCGGCCAGAAGATCGCAATTACTTCAAATAAGCCGCAGACTACCAGAAACCGCATCCAGACAGTTCTTACCACGGAGGAAGGCCAGATTGTCTTTGTTGACACGCCGGGTATCCACAAGGCAAAAAACAGGCTGGGAGACTATATGGTACATGCGGCAGAGAAGACACTGAATGAGGTTGATGTTGTACTTTGGCTTGTGGAGCCGTCAACCTTTATCGGAGCTGGTGAAAAGCATATTATCACGCAGTTGAAAAGAGTCAGGACACCTGTCATACTGGTGATTAATAAAACCGATACTGTGAAAAGAGAAGAAATCCTTCTGCACATTGATACCTATCGGAAGGAGATGGATTTCCATGAAATCATACCGGTTTCTGCCTTAAAGGGAGATAATACTGAGGTATTGATCCAGTGTATCTTTAAATATCTTCCTTACGGTCCGGCATTTTTTGATGAGGATACCATAACAGACCAGCCCATGCGTCAGATTGCGGCAGAACTGATCCGGGAAAAAGCCCTGCACCTTTTGGAGGAAGAGATTCCCCACGGTATCGCTGTCAGCATTGAAAGTATGAAATACAGGAAAAACATTTGTGATATTGAAGCTAACATTATCTGTGAGAAGGATTCCCATAAGGGAATGGTCATAGGAAAAGGCGGACAAATGCTTAAAAATATCGGCTCTAAGGCCAGACCTGAGATTGAGAATCTGCTTGCATGTAAGGTAAATCTGCAGCTCTGGGTTAAGGTAAAGAAGGATTGGCGTGACAGTGACTTTCTTTTAAGGAATTTTGGATACAATCCAAAAGATATGAATCCGGACGCATAGAAAAGGGAAAAAAGCGAACCCTAATACTAGTAAATTAGTTACACAACTTACAGTCAGGGGGATACGATGAAATCATTAAATTACTGGCAGGAATTTACAAATACCGGGAAAATCGGCGATTATCTGTCCTATATTGATTTGGAAAAGACGGCGGAATACGACAAAGAAGGACAAGCAGTTTGTTCGGGAGAATATCCATATGCAGGAATTCATATGTGTGACAGGAATCATACTGAAGCAGGCGCCTTTCGGGGACTATGACAGGCGCGTTGTAGTATTGACCAGGGAAAGAGGTAAGATATCTGCCTTCGCCAGAGGCTCAAGGAAGCCGGGCAGCCGTCTGGCAGCAGGTACCAATCCTTTTTCTTTCGGTATATTTAAACTGTATGAAGGCAAAAGCTCTTATACGGTTATAGACGCAGATATTCAGAATTATTTTGAAGAATTAAGGGTGGATTACATAAGCGCTTATTACGGAATGTATTTTGCGGAGGTTGCGGATTATTACTGCCGGGAGAATAACGATGAACGGGAAATGCTGAAATTGCTTTATCAATCCCTTCGTGCACTTTGCTCCCAGGCAATTCCCAATCCTTTAGTCAGATGCATTTTCGAGTTAAGAGCCATTGCAGTAAACGGAGAATTTCCGGGAATCCAAAAGAGTGATAAACTGGAAGAATCCACCATCTATGCCGTCCATTTCATCATAAACAGTCCCATTGAAAAATTATATACCTTTACTGTAACAGAAACAGTCCTTTTACAACTGCAGCAGATTGCAGCCGGATATTGCCGACGATCTATGGACAGGGAGTTCAAAAGTCTGGAAATCCTGAAAACTCTGTGTTGAAAAACGGGCCTAAGTCAGATATAATGTTAAACAAGTGTGTTACGACACCAGAGAGGGAAGGAGAGCTTATGAAAGGAAAAATAAAGGGAGGTATCCGGATAATTACAATCTTTCTTTTTATGACAGTATATCTTACAGGATGTGGGATGACAGAAGAGATGGGAGCTATCACAGAATCTACGATAATTGTCACGGATAAGGGTGTAGTTACCTCTTATCTGGTAGAGGATTTCGGCGGGGATCTGCTGAAAAGAGATATTAAAATTTATTACGATATGGAAGAGCTGCGTGCAATGCTTGAACAGGAAGTGGCAGATTTTAATAGAAGTGCAGGGAATACAGTCACGATAGAGAGTGTGGAAGCCGCATCAAATGTGAGCACCAATTTAGTAGTGGCCTTAAAATTTGAAAAAACGGAAGCTTACAGGGATTATAGCGGCCTGGATTTGTTTTATGGCACAGTAGAGCAGGCTTATGCTGCCGGTTATAACCTGGATATTACCCTGGTCAGTACCAAAGCCGACGGACAGACAATTGGTAAATCCGAAATCCTGAATATGGGAAGTATGCATATCCTCATCGCAGAAGATATGGTACAAATCATCTGTCCCAAGAAAGCGCAGTACTACAGTGAAAGCATGTCACACATATCCGACACTCGTTTTGATGCTGCCGATGCAGAAGGTCTGAAATACATTATAATGAAATAAGGAGTATTTAATTATGGAAAAAACAATGGAAAAAATTGTGGCGTTGTCAAAAGCAAGGGGTTTTATTTACCCTGGCTCAGAGATTTACGGTGGTCTGGCGAATACCTGGGATTATGGAAATCTCGGTGTGGAACTGAAGAACAATGTAAAAAAAGCATGGTGGCAGAAGTTTATTACAGAAAACCCTTATAATACGGGGGTAGACTGTGCCATCCTCATGAATCCCCAGACCTGGGCTGCCAGCGGACATCTGGGAGGTTTTTCAGATCCTTTGATGGATTGTAAGGAATGTCACGAAAGATTCCGCGCTGATAAGCTGATTGAGGATTACTGTGGTGACAATGGTATGGAACTGGAAGAAAGTGTGGATGCCTGGAGCCAGGACAAAATGAAAGATTTTGTGGAAGAAAAGCAGATCCCTTGTCCGACCTGCGGGAAACATAATTTTACGGATATCAGACAGTTTAACCTGATGTTTAAGACCTTTCAGGGAGTAACGGAGGATGCAAAGAATACGGTCTACTTACGCCCGGAGACTGCACAGGGTATATTTGTCAATTTTAAAAATGTGCAGCGTACTTCACGTAAAAAAATTCCCTTTGGTATCGGGCAGATTGGAAAAGCATTCCGGAACGAAATCACCCCTGGTAACTTTACCTTCCGCACCAGGGAATTCGAGCAGATGGAACTGGAATTTTTCTGTGAACCTGATACGGACCTGGAATGGTTTGAATATTGGCGTGCTTTCTGCATTAACTGGCTTAAAAGCCTTGGCATGAAGGAAGAGGAAATGCGCATCAGAGATCACTCCAAAGAAGAACTTTCCTTTTACAGCAAGGCAACAACTGATATAGAATTTCTCTTTCCCTTTGGCTGGGGTGAGTTGTGGGGAATCGCCGACAGGACAGATTATGACCTGACCCAGCATCAGAATGCTTCCGGCGAAGAGATGTCTTATTTTGATGATGAGAAAAAGATAAGATATATTCCTTATGTAATTGAGCCTTCTCTGGGAGCGGATCGTGTGGTGCTGGCTTATCTGTGCTCTGCCTATGATGAGGAAGAGCTGGAAGGCGGCGATATGCGTACTGTACTGCATTTTCATCCGGCACTGGCACCGGTTAAGATTGGCATATTGCCTCTCAGCAAGAAATTGGGAGAAGGTGCAGAAAAAATCTATGCCGGATTATCAAAGAAGTATAATTGTGAGTATGACGACAGAGGAAATATCGGAAAGCGTTACCGCCGACAGGATGAGATTGGTACCCCTTTCTGTGTTACGTATGACTTTGAATCAGAAACAGATGACTGTGTAACTGTTCGGTTCCGGGATTCCATGGCTCAGGAAAGAGTGGCAATCGCACAGTTGGATGCATATTTTGCAGATAAGTTTACCTTTTGATTTGTGGGGTGTAAAATGGATGTAGCGGAAATATTTCTTATACTTGGTATGCAACAGACGTCAGAGGAGAAGGAGATTAAGCAGGCTTACCGGGCTAAACTGTCTGTAACGAATCCGGAGGACAATCCGGAAGGATTTAAAAGACTCAGGAAAGCCTATGAAGGCGCCATCGCTTTATCCAGACAGAAGCAGGAAACAGAAGAAAGTGATGAGGATGTAACACCTTCCGGTATTTGGATCAAGAAAGTTGAAAAGATATATCAGAACATAAAAGACAGGCAGGATACCGAAAAATGGCGGGAACTGTTTCGTGAGGACATCTTTTTATCTCTGGATGGGGAAGAAGAATGCCGGATCAGACTGCTTGCATTTTTGATGAGCCATTTCAGACTCCCAACTGATATCTGGAAGCTTCTGAACCATAAATTATCTATTGTCAGGGATGCGAAGCAATTAAAGGAGAGACTTCCGGGTGAATTTATACAGTACATAGTAAATAAATGTGAGCGGGGGGATGATATTGATTATACCCTGTTTGAAGGGGAAGAAGAAGCTTCTTATGACCTGTTTCTGCAATATTATGATAAATGCTGGCAGGCTCTGCAGGATAAGGATTATGCGGCGGCAGAGCAGATACTTGAGGAAGCTGAGGGCCTTTGCATCGCCCATCCGGTTATGGAGATCAGCCGTCTGAATCTCTATATGAAGACAGGGCGGGAAGAAGCCGCTTTTTCCGGAACTGATGCATTGCTGCTTCGTTATCCGGAGGATTTGATGGTCAAGTACCATGCTGCTGAACTGTACTGGCAGTCGGATCAAAAGGATAAGGCGGTTAAAATCTATATTGCTCTCAGGGAAGAAAATGATGAACACTATATGGCCAATCTGAGGCTGACGAGTTGGTACTATGACAGAGAGGAATACCAGCGTGCAAAAGGATGTGCTGAAAAAGTATTACAGTTTGGCGGCGATGAGAATTTTCTGCTGCTTTTGCGCCGTGTTAATGAAAAACTGGAAAAGGATCTGGAGGAGCAGGCAGGTCTCTCCGGCGATTATAAGGTTAAATTGGAATTATGCTGGTGTTACCTCCAGGACGGAAAGTACTGCAAGGGACTCTGTCTGGCAGAGAGTATCAGCCAACAGATAGAAACGGAAAAAAAAGCGGAGTACCTGGGTTTGTTATCCAAACTGTATATTGAAGAAGCCATGTATGAAGAGGCAGCTGCTACTGCCGTAAAATGGGAGGAAGCACTGCTTCAGAAGATAGAGAGAAAGAAAAAAGAAGAAGACTACAGCGAAAAGGATCTGGAAAGAGATAAGGACCGGATCAGGCAGTCACACTTAATCAGAGTGCAGGCTTATCGGCAGAAAGGTTTTGAATTACCGGAATTTTTTCAGAAGACCATCCTTGCAATAGAACAGTTGGAACAGCATAATCACAAGGACATTGGACTGCTTTTGGAAAAAGCGCAAATATATATTGAACTGCAGGAGTATGACAAATGTATAGAGCTTGTACAGGTTCTTGTGAATGATTATCAGGTGTATGCGGCACATGCCACAGCACTGG
>Ga0153941_1000554_pt1 | contig 16357 bp, 10 predicted proteins | sample TSNJ025MetaG_FD_104733 | JGI IMG/M metagenome (GOLD analysis project Ga0153941, IMG submission 104733) | Attine ant fungus gardens microbial communities from New Jersey, USA - TSNJ025 MetaG | ecosystem: Host-associated > Fungi > Mycelium > Unclassified | place: USA: New Jersey, Brendan T. Byrne...
GTGGCAATGCTGCTGGGAGCTTTCTGGATGGCGACGCAGCTGCGGATGGAATTGATGACGGCTGATGATACCGGTACGATTACGGTAAGTGTGGAAACCCGTCCGGGCCTTACTTTGGAAGAGATGGATAAAATCTTACAGCAGGTCGAGGCGCAGGTGACGCAGGATGAAGATTATGATTCGTATATGCTGACCTCCGGCGGCAGCGGCATGTCCCTGGGCGGCTCTTCTTCGGCAACCTTGACGGCGTATCTGAAGGATGACCGGAAGCGGGAGACCGATGATATTGTAAAAGAATGGAAACCGTTGCTTAATCAGATTGCCGGTGCTAATATTACAGTAGAGGCAGCCTCTTCTATGACTATGATGTCAAGCTCCGGCGGATTGGAATATATTTTACAGAGTACTCAGTATGATGATTTAAAAGCCGCATCGGATGCGATAGCAGATGAGCTGCTGACCCGTTCTGAGGTAACTAAAGTACATACAAGTCTGGAAAATGCGGCACCGGTAGTCAAACTGAATATCGATGCGGTAAAGGCAAATGCCGAGAATATCACGCCGCTTCAGATTGCCGGTACTGTCGCTAATATGCTGGGTGGTATTGAAGCCACTACACTGGAAGTGGATGGCAATGAAGTCAGTGTTATGGTTGAATATCCAAAGGATGAATACGACACGATCGACAAGCTTCAGGGTATCGTGCTCACCACCAATACCGGCGGCAGTGTGGCCTTGACGGATGTGGCCACGATTGGTTTCAAGGACAGTCCGAGCACCGTTATCAGAGTAGATAAACAGTATCGGGTAACGATCACGGCGGATCTGCTGACGGATGATCCCAGAGAACAGGATGCCATTGATAAACTGCTCTATAATGAAGTAGTAATCAAGCACCTGACACCCTCCATCAGCCGGGCAGAAAACTCTATGGATAAAATGATGAATGAAGAGTTCGCAGCCTTGTTTGGTGCCATCGGAATCGCCGTTTTCCTGGTATTCGTAGTCATGGCAGCACAGTTTGAGTCCCCCAAATACTCCATCATGGTTATGACAACGATTCCCTTCGCCCTGATTGGTTCCTTTGGCCTCTTGTATCTGTGCGATGTATCAATCAGTATGACTTCTTTGTTAGGCTTTTTGATGTTGGTCGGTACCGTAGTAAATAACGGGATTCTTTATGTCGATACGGTAAACCAGTACCGGCAGGAGATGGATCTGCATACCGCCCTGATTGAGGCCGGCACAACCCGTCTGCGACCGATTTTGATGACCACCCTGACCACCATCGTGGCAATGGTTCCGATGGCAATGGCTTATGGCGACAGCGGTAAGTCCATGCAGGGTCTGGCCCTGGTAGATGTGGGCGGTCTGATTGCTTCCACTGTCATGGCGCTGTTGATGTTGCCGGTATATTATGATATAATGACACCGAAGCGTAAAAAAGAAATTCATTACGACTAACTAATGACTTGGTACAACGATGGAGGAATTACAATGAAAAGATGGAAACGCATACTGCCGTTTGGCGTGGCCTCCCTGATGCTTGCAGCGACTCCGCTGCAGGCATTGGCGGCCAGCCCGGAATTTTCGCGCACGGCTGAAGAGTGGGCGCGGCTGCAGGATGATTATATCGAATATGACGAACTGGCGGATTTGGTTCATGAATACAATGCCACTGTGCAGAAGAACCAGATTGATTTAAATGAGCGCAGGAAAAAATACGGCGATACCAATGAAAAGTGGTCCAACCGTTATCGGGAGCTGGCGAATGAGCTTGAAAGCAATATCAGTTACCCTGATCCAGATGATCCCAGCTATGTTTATGGAATGGCAGCGATTGCCAGTCTGGAATCTCAGGTTGACTCGCTCCGGGAAAGCGCAGATAAGGCGGTAGAAGACCTTACAACGGAGGCATTAACTTATCAATCGGCCGAGGCAGCCCTGGTTTCCGCAGCCCAGAGCAATATGATTGCTTATTATAAGAATCAGGTGCAGCTGCAGGTGGATCAGGCGAAGCAGAGTCTGCTGCAGGAAACTTATCAGGCGGTGGTGAATAAGCAAAATGTCGGGATGGCAACAGCAGTTGATGTTCTGACTGCGCAGGAGAATTTAAGAAGTATTGAGCAGGCGCTGCAGACGGATGCTTCGTCAATTGAGAATGCCCGCCAAAAGCTGCAGGTAATGCTGGGATGGCGATTTGATGCCAATCCGCAGATTGGTGAACTTCCGGCGGTTGATATGAATGTAATTGCAGCAATGAATCCGGTCGAGGATAAAGCGGCGGCTGTAGAAAACAACTATACACTGAACATCAACAAGAGAAAACGGGAGAATGCCAAAAGTGAGGATACCAGAGAGACATTAGATAAGACAATTCGTGAAAATGAACAGAATATCGGTGCTTCTTTGTCCAGCAGTTACCAAAGTGTTCTGGCAGCCAAAACGGCATATGATCTGGCTGTCGCCCAGGCACAGTTAGAGCAGCAAAACTTCCAGGCAGTTGAACGTAAATACAGCGTTGGGACTGTTGGCAGGATGGATTACCTGACACAGAAAAACACAACAGAAACAGCCCAGCTGAATGTGCAGATCGCGGAGATGTCATTGTTACAGGCAGTACAGAATTATCAGTGGGCAGTAAATGGGTTGGCTAATGCATCTTAAGGTGGTGATATCATGAAGAAAAAAATATACATGGCATGTGCAGCGGCAGTACTTTCTATCAGCATGACCATGCCGGCAACAGCACTGGCGGCGGGTCCGCTGGCGACAAAGGTGAATTCCGGATATGATGAGGAAACATGGGCTCGTTTACAGGATAATATGCTGGAATATGATGAGGTTCCGATGCTGGTGCATGAATATAACAGTTCGATTCAAGATGTATGGGAGAACCTTGAAGATGCCAGACAGACACTACTGAAGAATGTAGAGGAATTAGAGAGCCAGAAACGCAAGTTAAAAGATGTGGGAGAATCAGCAGAGAAGAGTGGCGATGTTGCCTCCGCATATCTTTACTCTGCTCAGGAAAAGGGGTTGAATACGGTAACAAATTCAATAAGGAGCAGCACCCTAAAGCAGCTAAATAGTAAATCCACGCTTGCCAGTATTCAGCGAGGTGAGGATCAGATTGTGAAAGGTGCTCAGGCCCTGATGATTTCTTATGATTCTTTGCGCAAGCAGAAGGATACCCTGGGTCATCTGGCAGAATTATACGATGCCCAGTACCAGCTGGCAGTAAATAAACAAGCTCAGGGGATGGCTACGGAAGCGGAGGTATTGGCGGCCCAGGTTAATAAACTGTCGGCGCAGAGTAATATAAACAGTATTGACAGTGGTTTGCTGCAAATGAAACCCTCATTGTGTACGCTGACCGGGTGGCCGGCCGATGCCGATCCGGAGATTGCCCCCATTCCGCCAGTCGATGTCAGCAAAATAGATACCTTTGATTTGGAAGCCGATGCAGTGAAAGCAATTGGTAACAACACGACGTTGATGGAACTGCGGCGTACAGAGGCAGGAAAGACGAATGACGGCATCGCCGCCCGCCTGGCTGCTATTGAAGAAGGCGAGCAGAAGATGGTGATTGAGATGCAGCGGCTTTACCATGATGTACTGGCCCAGAAAGCGGCATACGAATCGGCCCGGACCGGATTTGACAGTGCCCAGAAAAGTAAGGATGGGTATGAGCGCATGTATCAGCTGGGACTGCTTGGCAAGTCGGATTATTTAGGAACACAGATTTCCTATTATCAGAAGAAAGCGGCATATGAAACCGCGGACATGTCCCTGCGTCAGGCGATTGAAACCTATGAATGGGCAGTCAAGGGCTATGCCTCCCTTGAATAAGTAAGGATTTTTATTCAGAATATAAATCCGGCAGCAGGAAAAAACGGATTTTAATTTCAGGACGGTTATCCTCCAAAGCGAGGAAATCGTCCTGATTCAGGTTCTGCTGCAGGAAAGCCAGAGATTCCTCCGGAATCGAGCTGCAGACCGCATCGACAAAACAAAAACGCGGATAGAGAACGCACCACCAATTACGCCCCCTTCCTTTCCCCAAAACAATTCTGGCCGCATCATAATAACCGGCGGGAAAGGTTAATGCACCGTAAGTACGGGCCGGAAAATAGCAGTTTGTCAGCTGCAGTCTGGCCTGATAAGAAAAACCCTGTTCGGCCAGGTACTGATTCATCATTGTTTCCAGAGAACCGGTATTTTCGGTCAGCCAGATGACGGTTTCCGGCTTTTTGGCGTCCGGATCCATTTTCTCCTGCATATAATCCAGTATCAGGCTGCGGACTTCCAGCTTCACCTGCTGATCCTGACGCCTGTCACTGTCGGCCAGAATATGAAAACGGAGAATAGAAGGCGCCAGATGATCGGCCAGTTCCTCCTGCTGTTTGCGAACCTGGCTAAAAGCAATCAAACCGGCCACCAGGAGGCAGGTAAAGGATAAAAACATATATTTTTTCATGGGAACACCTCGTCTTGTCATTTTTTACAATATAAAAAGCATAATTTACATTTTTAAGTATTGACAGATATGGTATAATTAATCAGAAAATTGGGAAATAAAAGCAAAAAGTGAGGACTGGAACATGAACAAGAAGAAAGTTGCAGTGCTGTTTGGCGGGCAGTCGTCCGAACATATTGTTTCTTGTATGTCGGCAGCCAATGTGGCCGAACAGATTGACACACTGCGATATGAGATCATATTAATTGGGATTACTGAAGACGGCCACTGGCTGCAGGCGGATTCGATTGAGGACATTCGTAACGAAACCTGGCGTAACAGCAATATGGAAGCGATTATTTCACCGGATGCCACCAGGCGGTGTCTGATCCTAACGGTCGATGGCGTCAGTCGGGAAGAAAAGATTGATGTGGTATTTCCGGTGCTTCACGGTCTGTATGGCGAAGACGGCACGGTACAGGGACTTTTGGAACTGGCAAAGATTCCGTATGTCGGCTGTGGTGTGCTTTCATCGGCAGTGGCCATGGATAAACTGTATACCAAGATCATTGTCGATGCTTTGGGAATCCGCCAGGCCGCTTATGTGCCGGTGATGACCTGGCAGCTGAAAAAAGATATGGCGGCGGCGGTAAGCCGGATTGAAGAGCGGTTTTCCTATCCGGTCTTTATCAAGCCCTCCAATGCCGGCTCTTCCCGCGGCATCAGCAAGGCGGAAAACAGAACGCAGCTGGAAGCCGGTCTCACAGAGGCGGCAAACCATGACCGGAAGATTCTGGTGGAGGAAGCCATCGTTGGCCATGAAATCGAATGTGCCGTGTTAGGCGGCGGAACCAGGCCGGTTCGTTCCTCTGGTGTGGGCGAAATTTTAGCGGCCGCCGAATTCTATGATTTTGAGGCTAAATATTATAATGAAGAATCCCGTACGGTGATTGACCCGGAGCTGCCGGGCGACGCAGCCGAACAGGTGCGGAAGACGGCCGAGCAGATTTTCAATGCGGTAGATGGCTATGGCCTGGCCAGAGTGGATTTTTTTGTTACCAAAGAGGGGGAAGTGATCTTTAACGAAATCAATACCATGCCCGGATTTACTGCCATCAGCATGTATCCGATGCTATGGGAGGCAGCGGGGCTGTCCAAGGGGTTATTGATTGATCAGCTGATTACCCTGGCATTTGAACGGGAATAAAGGAGCAGTCATGGAACATAACAAAAGGAATGCTCCGGTCGGTGTCTTTGATTCCGGTGTCGGCGGCCTGACGGTGGCACGGGAGATTATGCGGCAGATGCCGCAGGAGCGGATCGTTTATTTTGGCGATACCGCAAGAGTGCCTTATGGCAGCAAATCCAGAGAGACGGTAATCCGCTATTCCGGGCAGATTATCCGCTTTTTAAAAACCCAGGAAGTAAAAGCTATTGTAATTGCCTGCAATACCGCCAGTGCCCATGCCATGGAAGCCGTGCAGAAGGATTTGGATATTCCGATTATCGGGGTGATCAATGCCGGAGCCAGAACTGCGGTACAGGCAACCCGTAATGGAAAGATCGGGATAATCGGAACGGCCGGTACCATTGGCAGTGGGATTTATACCGAAGTGATGACGCAGCTGCGTCCTGATATTAAAGTGTTTGGCAAGGCCTGCCCCCTGTTTGTTCCTCTGGTCGAGGAAGGTTTGCTGCACGATTCGGTGACTGACGAGATTGCTTCCCGTTACCTGTGCACGTTAAAGGAAAAATATATTGATACCCTGGTTCTGGGGTGTACCCATTACCCCCTTTTACGCTCGACGATGCGCAGAGTGATGGGCGAGGAAGTAACCCTGGTGAATCCCGCTTATGAGACGGCCATTGAGCTGAAAGAGTTATTAATGGAACAGGGCCTTGAATATAACGCCGCAGAACCGTCAACGGGCGAGAAATACCAGTTTTATGTCAGCGACCTGGCCGATCAGTTTACCAGCTTTGCGACAGCCATTTTGCCCAATGAGGTAAAAGAGACGAAAAAGATAAACATAGAGGAGTATTGATATGACAAAAGATGTCCTGATCCGCATCAGCGGTCTCCAGCGCATGGATGACCAAAGTGATGACGTGGAGGTGATTACCACCGGTGATTATTTCCAAAAAAACGGAAAGCACTATGTGATTTATGAAGAATTGCTGGAAGGAGTCGAGGGAATGATCCACAATACGGTAAAGATCACACCGCAGATGCTGGACATCCGGAAACGTGGTGCTATCAATACCCATATGGTATTTGAAAAGGATCAGAAGAAAATGACCCGCTATGCCACCCCCATGGGCGATATGATGATTGGCATCAACACCAACCGGATCCAGCTGCAGGAACAAGAGGACCGGCTGAATGTGTCGGTGGAATATTCACTGGATATCAACTACGAGCCAATGACGGTGTGCAATATTACGCTGGATGTATGTTCCCGGGGAAAGGCCCAGTTAAACTTGTAACTATGGATTCAAAAAAAGAGGCCGGACCGGGATGCAGCGTCTGACCTCTTTGTTGTTTTGAAATTATTTCTTTTTTCTGAATCTTGACAAAAATCCTTTTTTCTGTGGTGCCTGTACTACCGTACCACCCCGGACACTCTTGATTTCGGTAATGTAAATACCGCTGACAACGACCTTGGCTTCCGTCTTCAGGGGAAGGGCCGCAAATACTTTTTCATCCGCCATCAGTGTCATCACCTTCGGACCAACCTTGGCTTTTACCACCGGAACTTTAGCCCAGCGCATATACTTCGGTGTCTGTTCGTACACCATCTTAGGAAGTCCGGCATCTTTGATCTTCATCTTCTTTTTATCAATGACCAGCATGGATACGGTCTGCTTGGCGGCTTCCATCATCACCTGCTGTTCCGCCTGACGCTTTTCCAGCCTTCTGCCCAGGAAATAAAGGACGGCCAGGACTACTGCTGCAATTACCAAAATAATCAACAGTATGTTTAAAAATGTTTGCATGGGGAATACCTCCAATTAAGTACTTGTATGTAGCAGGCAAAAAACCTGCCCAAATAGTATATCATTTTTCGGTCAGGAATGCAAGAGAAAAAACTTGACACCTTGACAGGGCTATGCTAATATGGAATGTGCACTATTGTGGCATCATGGGCCTTTTGCGCCCAAAATCAGAAAGAAAAGCAGGGGTAAAACGTCAATGGAGAAAAGCAGAATGCGCCCGGTACCAGCCGGGAAGAGCGTGAGAATGACCTTCTCAAGACAGAAAGAAGTACTTGAGATGCCAAACCTGATTGAGATTCAGAAAGACTCCTATCAGTGGTTCCTGAAGGAAGGGCTGCGAGAAGTATTTAATGACATCTCGCCTATCGCAGATTTTGCAGGACATCTGAGTCTGGAATTTGTAGACTTTACATTATGTCAGGATGATGTTAAGTATACTATCGAAGAATGCAAAGAACGTGATGCAACTTACGCGGCACCTTTAAAGGTAAAGGTAAGACTTTACAATAAAGATAAAGAAGAAATTAATGAACATGAGATTTTTATGGGCGATTTGCCGCTGATGACCAACACCGGTTCGTTTGTGATCAACGGTGCGGAGCGTGTTATCGTCAGCCAGCTGGTTCGTTCACCGGGTATCTATTATGGCATCAGCCATGATAAGATCGGTAAGGAATTATACAGCTGTACGGTCATCCCTAACCGTGGTGCATGGCTGGAGTATGAGACCGACTCCAACGATATCTTCTATGTACGTGTTGACCGGACCAGAAAAGTACCGGTGACAGTATTGGTGCGTGCCCTTGGTTTTGGGACCAACGCCGAGATTATCGACTTGTTCGGTGAGGAACCGAAGTTACTGGCCAGCTTTGGTAAGGACACTTCCGACAACTACCATGATGGCTTGTTAGAATTGTATAAGAAGATTCGCCCGGGCGAACCTTTATCTGTTGATAGTGCAGAGAGCCTGTTGAACAGCATGTTCTTTGATCCGAGACGTTATGATCTGGCCAAAGTCGGCAGGTATAAATTTAATAAGAAGCTTCAGTTTAAAAACCGGGTTACCGGTCATACCCTGGCGGAGACGGTTGTGGATGTAACCACCGGTGAGGTTCTGGCCGAAGCAGGCACTTCTGTGACCAAAGAACTGGCTGCCGACATTCAGAATGCCGCAGTACCGTATGTGTACGTACAGGGGCCGGAACGTAATTACAAGATTCTTTCCAATATGATGGTTGATCTGGCTTCCTATGTGGATTTTGAACCGAAAGAAGCCGGAATTACGGAGTTAGTATATTACCCTGTCCTGAAAACTATTCTGGAAGAAGCTTCCGGTGACCAAGAGGCCTTAAAGAAACTGATTCAGCGCAATGTTGGTGAGTTGGTTCCTAAGCATATCACCAAAGAAGATATTATTGCTTCCATTAATTATAATATGCACCTGGAGGGGGAGATTGGTACGGCGGATGACATTGACCATTTGGGCAACCGCCGGATCCGTGCCGTTGGCGAGTTATTGCAGAACCAGTACCGGATCGGCCTGTCCCGAATGGAGCGTGTGGTCAGAGAGCGGATGACCACCCAGGATATGGATGGCATTACGCCACAGTCCTTGATTAATATTAAGCCGGTTACCGCAGCGGTCAAAGAGTTCTTCGGCAGTTCCCAGCTGTCCCAGTTTATGGATCAGAACAATCCGCTGGCGGAGCTGACTCATAAAAGAAGACTTTCCGCGTTGGGCCCCGGCGGTTTGTCCAGAGACCGTGCCGGATTCGAGGTACGGGATGTACACTATACCCACTATGGCCGGATGTGTCCGATCGAGACCCCGGAAGGTCCGAACATCGGTTTGATCAATTCCCTGGCAACTTATGCAAGGGTGAACCAGTACGGTTTTATTGAGGCACCTTACCGGGTGGTTGATAAGACCAATCCGGATAATCCCATTGTCACCGATAGGGTAATATACCTGACGGCGGATGAAGAAGATAACTTTATTGTGGCCCAGGCGAACGAGCAGCTGGATGCCACCGGACATTTTCTCCGTAATAATGTATCCGGACGTTTCCGCGAGGAAACTTCGGAGTTTCAGCGCCGAAATGTGGATTTGATGGACGTTTCGCCGAAGATGGTATTTTCGGTAGCGACCTCGATGATTCCGTTCCTGGAGAATGACGATGCGAACCGTGCCCTGATGGGTTCCAACATGCAGCGTCAGGCCGTACCGCTGTTGACGACGGAGGCACCTGTGGTCGGAACCGGTATGGAAGGAAAGACGGCCGTTGACTCCGGCGTTTGTGTGGTGGCAAAGAATGCCGGTGTGATTGAGCGTTCCGCTTCCAATGAGATCATTATCAGGCGTGATAAGGACGGTGGCCGTGATGTTTATCATCTGACCAAGTTTAAGCGCAGTAACCAGTCCAACTGCTATAATCAGAAACCAATCATATATAAAGGCAGCCGCGTTGAGGCAGGCGAGGTAATTGCTGACGGTCCTTCCACCCAGAACGGTGAGATTGCGCTGGGCAAGAACCCTCTGATCGGCTTTATGACCTGGGAAGGTTATAACTACGAGGATGCTGTTCTTTTAAGTGAGAGACTGGTACAAGATGATGTCTACACCTCGGTTCATATTGAAGAATATGAAGCAGAAGCACGTGATACCAAGCTGGGACCGGAAGAGATCACCCGTGATGTTCCTGGTGTTGGTGACGATGCCCTGAAGGATCTGGATGAAAGAGGTATTATCCGCATCGGTGCCGAAGTACGTGCCGGTGATATTCTGGTTGGTAAGGTTACCCCCAAGGGTGAGACCGAGCTGACGGCTGAAGAACGTCTGTTACGGGCGATCTTTGGTGAGAAAGCCAGAGAAGTACGTGATACTTCCCTGAAAGTACCTCATGGTGCTTATGGTATTATCGTTGATGCAAAAGTATTTACCCGAGAGAATGGCGATGAGCTGTCCCCTGGCGTGAACCAGACCGTTCGTATTTATATAGCGCAAAAACGTAAGATTTCCGTAGGTGATAAGATGGCCGGCCGCCATGGCAACAAGGGTGTTGTTTCCCGCGTGCTGCCGGTGGAGGATATGCCGTTCCTGCCCAATGGCCGTCCGCTGGATATCGTACTGAATCCGCTGGGCGTACCGTCGCGTATGAATATCGGTCAGGTTTTGGAGATTCACTTAAGCCTGGCTGCCAAAGCCCTTGGATTTAACATTGCAACCCCGGTATTTGACGGTGCCAACGAGATTGATATTATGGATACCCTGGATGTTGCCAATGACTATGTCAATACATCATGGGAAGATTTCCGGGAGAAATACCAGGATGAGCTAAAACCGGAAGTCATCGAATATCTGGGCGAGCATCTGGAACACAGAGGTCTGTGGAAAGATGTTCCACTGAGCCGCGACGGTAAGGTCAGGCTTCGTGACGGCCGGACCGGTGAGTATTTTGACAGTGCGGTTACCATTGGCCACATGCATTATCTGAAGCTCCATCATCTGGTGGATGATAAGATCCATGCCCGTTCGACCGGACCATACTCCCTGGTTACCCAGCAGCCGCTGGGCGGCAAGGCGCAGTTCGGCGGACAGCGTTTTGGTGAGATGGAGGTTTGGGCTCTGGAGGCGTATGGCGCCGCCTATACCCTGCAGGAGATTCTGACGGTGAAGTCGGATGACGTGGTCGGGCGTGTCAAGACCTATGAAGCAATTATCAAGGGTGAGAATATTCCGGAGCCGGGTATTCCGGAGTCCTTTAAGGTGCTTTTAAAAGAGCTGCAGTCACTGGGACTGGATGTCAGAGTGCTGCGCGATGACAATACCGAGGTAGAGATTGGTGAGACCATTGATTATGGTGAGACTGACCTGCGCTCTATCATTGAGGGGGATCGTAATTATAAACGGGAAGAGCAGCCGCTGGGCGCTCTTGGTTATCAGGAGCAGGAATTCAAGGGAGATGAACTGGTTGATATTGAAGAGGAAATTGAACCTGAGGGAGATGACTTGGAGTTAGACCTGAAAGAAGAAGGATTTGACGAAGAATAAATTTAGGAAAGTCCCCTTCGCTTTGCTTAGGGGAAGAGTAGAAGGGAGTAGCGCTCATGCCTGAAACAAACGAAACATATCAACCGCTGACATTTGACGCCATTAAGATTGGTCTGGCTTCACCGGAAAAGATTCTGGAGTGGTCTCACGGTGAGGTTAAGAAACCGGAGACGATCAACTACAGAACATTAAAGCCGGAACGGGATGGTCTGTTCTGTGAAAAGATCTTCGGACCAAGCAAGGACTGGGAATGTCACTGTGGTAAATATAAAAAAATCCGCTACAAAGGCGTTATCTGCGACCGTTGCGGAGTGGAAGTAACGAAGGCCAGTGTGCGTCGTGAACGTGTTGGTCACATTGCCCTGGCAGCGCCGGTTTCCCACATCTGGTATTTTAAGGGAATTCCCAGCCGGATGGGACTGATTCTGGATATTTCCCCGAGAACTTTGGAGAAAGTCCTGTATTTTGCTTCCTATATTGTGCTGGATCAGGGTCAGACCAGCCTGCAGTATAAGCAGGTTCTCTCGGAGAAAGAATATCGGGAAGAGATTGAAAAGAACGGCTATGGCAACTTCCGGGTCGGAATGGGTGCGGAGGCAATTCAGGAATTGCTGCAGAGCATCGATCTGGAGAAAGATTCCCAAACTTTAAGAAAAGAGTTAAAGGATGCCAGCGGCCAGAAGCGCGCCAGAATCATCAAGCGCCTGGAAGTAGTTGAGGCTTTCCGTAATTCCGGCAACAAGCCGGGATGGATGATCATGAATGTGATTCCGGTTATTCCGCCGGATATCCGTCCGATGGTACAGCTGGATGGCGGCCGGTTTGCCACTTCCGACCTGAATGACCTGTATCGCCGGATCATTAACCGGAACAACCGTCTGGCCAGACTGTTAGAGCTGGGTGCACCGGATATTATTGTCAGAAATGAAAAGCGGATGCTGCAGGAAGCGGTTGATGCTTTGATTGATAACGGCAGAAGAGGCAGACCGGTGACCGGTCCCGGTAACCGGGCCTTAAAGTCACTGTCGGATATGCTGAAAGGTAAGCAGGGACGTTTCCGTCAGAACCTGCTGGGTAAGCGTGTCGACTATTCCGGCCGTTCGGTTATCGTCGTTGGACCGGAGCTGAAGATTTATCAGTGCGGTCTGCCGAAAGAGATGGCCATCGAGCTGTTCAAACCGTTTGTTATGAAAGAGCTGGTCCAGAATGGTGCCGCTCATAATATTAAGAGTGCGAAAAAGATGGTTGAGCGTCTGCAGCCGGAAGTCTGGGATGTTCTGGAAGAGGTTATCAAAGAGCATCCGGTTATGTTAAACCGTGCGCCTACCCTGCACCGCCTTGGCATCCAGGCCTTTGAGCCGATTCTGGTTGAGGGTAAAGCGATTAAGCTGCATCCGCTGGTATGTACCGCCTTTAATGCTGACTTCGACGGCGATCAGATGGCTGTGCATCTGCCGTTGTCGGTAGAAGCCCAGGCTGAGTGCCGGTTCCTGCTGCTGTCGCCAAACAACCTGTTAAAGCCGTCCGACGGTGGTCCGGTAGCCGTTCCTTCACAGGATATGGTTCTGGGTATTTACTATCTGACCCAGGAAAGACCGGGCTCTAAGGGCGAAGGGATGATTTTCCGCAATGTAAATGAAGCCATTCTGGCCTACGAGAATAGTGTGGTAACCCTGCATTCCAAAATAAAAGCCAGAGTGTCCAAAACCATGCCGGATGGAACAGTAAAAACCGGAACGGTAGAGTCAACGGTGGGCCGTTTTATCTTTAATGAAATTATTCCGCAGGATCTGGGTTTTGTTGATCGCAGCGTGGAAGAGAATGTTCTTCTGCTGGAGATTGATTTCCACGTTGGCAAGAAGCAGTTAAAGCAGATTCTGGAGAAGGTCATCAACGTTCATGGCGCTACCCAGACGGCAGTGACCCTGGATGATATTAAGTCGATCGGTTATAAGTATTCCACCAAGGCGGCGATGACGGTTTCCATTTCGGATATGACCGTACCGGATTCCAAGCCGATCCTGATTGCCGAGGCCCAGGAGACGGTTGACCGGATTGCCAAGAACTTCCGCCGTGGTTTGATTACGGAAGAAGAACGTTATAAAGAAGTAATTGAAACCTGGAAGAATACGGATGATCAGCTGACGCGGGACCTGCTAAGCGGCCTGGATAAGTACAACAACATCTTTATGATGGCTGACTCCGGAGCCCGTGGTTCTGACAAGCAGATCAAGCAGCTGGCCGGTATGCGTGGACTTATGGCCGATACTACCGGTCATACCATCGAGCTTCCGATCAAGTCCAACTTCCGTGAAGGTCTGGACGTACTGGAGTACTTTATTTCTGCTCACGGCGCCAGAAAGGGTCTGTCCGATACGGCACTTCGTACGGCTGACTCCGGTTACCTGACCCGTCGTCTGGTTGACGTTTCCCAGGACTTGATTGTCCGGGAAGTGGACTGCTGCGAAGGCCGGGATATTCCATTTATGGAAATCAAGGCTTTTGAGGACGGCAAAGAAACCATTGAAGGTCTGGAAGAGCGTATCACCGGACGTTATATTGCCGAGACGATTACCGATCCGGACACCGGTGAAGTGATTGTGAAAGAAAACCATATGTGTACACCGAAGCGGGCCGCCGGGGTGATGCAGGTATTGAACAAGATGGGCCGGAATACGGTTAAGATCCGTACCGTCCTGACCTGTAAATCCCATATTGGTGTCTGCGCTAAATGTTATGGTGCCAACATGGCAACCGGTCAGCCGGTTCAGGTTGGTGAAGCGGTTGGTATCATTGCGGCCCAGTCCATCGGTGAGCCAGGGACCCAGCTGACGATGCGTACGTTCCATACCGGCGGTGTAGCCGGTGGTGATATTACCCAGGGTCTTCCTCGTGTCGAGGAGTTGTTCGAGGCACGTAAGCCGAAGGGTCTGGCGATTATCTCCGAGTTTGCCGGTGTGGTAAATATCAAAGACACCAAGAAAAAACGCGAGATTGTCGTAACCGATCATGAGGACGGCAACAGCAAGACCTATCTGATTCCCTATGGTTCCCGAATCAAGGTGCAGGAGGAGCAGTTGATCGAGGCCGGTGATGAGCTGACCGAAGGTAGTGTAAATCCTCATGATATTCTGAAAATTAAGGGTGTTCGCGCCGTTCAGGATTACATGATTCAGGAAGTACAGCGGGTATACCGTCTGCAAGGTGTGGAAATCAATGATAAGCACGTTGAGATGATTGTCCGTCAGATGCTGAAGAAGATCAAGATCGAAGAAAGCGGTGACAGCGATGTCCTGCCGGGTGTATCCATGGATGTCCTGGATTATAATGAGATGAACGAAGCGCTGATTGCCGAGGGCAAAGAGCCGGCTGACGGCAGGCAGGTAATGCTGGGTATCACCAAAGCATCACTGGCGACGGATTCGTTCCTTTCCGCAGCATCTTTCCAGGAGACCACAAAGGTGCTGACAGAAGCTGCGATTAACGGTAAGATTGATAACCTGATTGGTTTAAAGGAAAATGTTATTATCGGTAAGCTGATTCCTGCCGGTACCGGTATGAAGCGTTATCGTTCGGTGAAGCTGGATACGGACGATGTGGTTATGGACGATGAGCTGCTGTTTGACGATGATGAGGAGATTATCCTGCTGGATGAAGATGATATCATCCTGGAGGGCGAGGACGAAGACGACGAGGGCGAAGACGAAGAGCTCCAGTTGGATGAACTTGCCGAGGATGAGGAAGGCGACGAAGAGTAAATTTTTGAATGTTTGATGAGAAACCCTGTAATCAAAGAATCGATTGCAGGGTTCTTTTTTGTCGATATGCCAATGTACTGTACATAAATGAGAATGAATATCAAAGTGTTGACAAAAGGAAATTGGCAGGCGTATAATGATAACCAGATATTATTGTAAATAAAACAAAGAAGAGAGGATATAATGATGATAGACTGGATCATAGGAATTGCAATTGCGGCTGCTGTGGCCGCTGTTATTATGAAAAAAGTGAAAGATGCAAAAGCTGGAAAATCTGGCTGCGGTTGTGGCTGTGACGGCTGCACAGCAAAAAGCAAATGCCATGACGAATGACGGAATAAGTGGGGTAAGGTACAAAGAGCATGACAGAGAAAGAGGCAAAGGACCGGGAAAGAAAACGCAAACTACTGAAGAAAAAACGCAAACAACAGGTGCAGGCGACCCGGCTGATATTATGTGTGGGAATACTGGCCTTATGTGTGATTCTGGGAACGCTGATAGGGCGCCTGGGCAAAAGCATCAAGGAGAAGGATACTTCCGGTTCGGCGGTCACCGAGATGAATACCGATTCCGGATTGGCAGTAGCATCTCAGGATAAAAGCCAGGCGGAAACAGAGCCGGCGGCGGTCGCCCGGCGACGGGAGGATGTGCCAAATATTGGCGCGATTTATGGGATCTATGTATATGGAAAGGAATGGAGCCGATATTTTGCGGATGATGCGTATTGTATGGCCCCGGTGGACCAGTATGTGACGGCAATCAGGGTCACCTTGCATAATCAGCCCGAGGATATATCCGGAACCGTTTCCTATAAGGTCAATTTAAGTGGGACCGGATGGCTGGATTGGACGGAGGATACTCAGACGGCCGGCGATGAAAGCACAGAACTGCCGCTGGAGGCCATGTGTATCAAGCTGACTGGGGAACTGGCAGAATATTATGATGTGCTTTACAGCGTGCTGCAGGAAAGTAAATGGACGGACTGGGTACAGAACGGCGAAGAGGCGGGAGTCAGCGGTGCCGGTAAACGGTTGGACGGAATTCGGATCTCGGTAGTAAAGAAGCAGGCGGGCGCGGTTTCCTATGCCGGCA
>Ga0153941_1000555_pt1 | contig 16348 bp, 17 predicted proteins | sample TSNJ025MetaG_FD_104733 | JGI IMG/M metagenome (GOLD analysis project Ga0153941, IMG submission 104733) | Attine ant fungus gardens microbial communities from New Jersey, USA - TSNJ025 MetaG | ecosystem: Host-associated > Fungi > Mycelium > Unclassified | place: USA: New Jersey, Brendan T. Byrne...
ATTTTAAGGGAAGGGGCAGAAGGTACACGGGACAGGAAGAGGGCGCACACATATGCTTTACAGCGATTTTTCAGGCCGTGGAAAGGAGACCTCAAAATGGACTGCGGAGCAGTTCATTTTCGTCCTGGTATGGGCTCCGTGGAATTCCCGAGCCTGACTGAGCTGTAAAATACATGTGTGCCTCCTTCTTCCTGTCCTGTGTACCTTCTGTTCCTTCCCATAAAATGCCTGCCTCTTGTCTCGTCCGGGTTATTCACCTCCCCCATTATTGTGATAAACAGCAGTATAGTCTGAACTGTAACCACTAAGTAACCCGCCGGATTTCACAACTTATTTTTAGCTTGACAGGAACCTGCATAAGAAGGTAAAATAACAAGTGTTATAATTGTTGGGAAGGAGTGTGTGCTATGGCCAGAAAAGAGACAATTACGATTCAGAATATATTGGATACCGCTTTTACAATGACACGGGAAGAGGGCTTCCGTAATGTGACAGCCAGAAAGGTTGCCGCTAAAGCGGGATGTTCCACACAACCGATTTTCAGGGTATATAAGAATATGGATGAATTGTGTGAAGCAATTTATGAACGGGCAGCTTCTTTTTTTCAAGATTACTACAGCCTCTATCCGCGTATTGGAAAAGCTCCTTTTGCCAACCTGGGAATGGCTTACATAGCATTTGCCAGGGAGGAAAGCCATTTGTTTCAATTGCTGTTTGTATCGGATGTCAAGTTTCGAAAGAGTATGTATGAGCTCCTGAACGGCAACGAAGGAAATGTGGGATATGAGATAAACCTGGCACGGACGGCAGGATGTACAGACCCTGGCGCGCTGTTTATGAAAATGTGGATTTTTATCCATGGTGCCGCTTGTATGACTCTTACGGGAGATTATGATTTGACGGACAAAGAGACACTGGATTTGCTGGTACATTCCTATGAGGCATATGCAGGCAGTCCCGGCTAACCGGCCATACGGCAGGATCTTTCTACTCGTTACTATTAGAAAAGGAGCGGCAGCTTATATGGATACACAATATGATATTCTGGTCAGGATAAATACCCGGTTTGATCGGATGAGCAAAAGCCATAAAAAAATTGCTGATTATATTTCCGAACACTATGACCAGGCAGTTTTTATGACAGCTGCAAAACTGGGTGACACCCTTGGCATCAGCGAGTCTACTGTGGTACGTTTTGCTTCCGGTATTGGTTATGAGGGATATCCGGAGCTCCAGAAGGCGTTGGAGGAATGCGTAAAAGGCAAGTTGAACGGCATACAGAGGATTGATGCGAAATATGGACGCAGTTCCCAGTCTGAGATCCTGACCTCCGTACTGAATTCGGATGTGGAAAAAATCCAGGATACCATCAATAATCTGGATTCTGCTGCTTTTGAATCTGCAGTAGCTACCATTTTGGAAGCTGATACCATCTATATTATGGGGCTTCGCAGTAATGAACCGCTGGCGGCTTTTCTGCATTTCTATCTGAATATGATACGCGGCGGCGTAATCTTATTAAATACCACCAGTGTCAGTGAGACGTTTGAGCAGATGATCAGGATTCGTGATAAGGATTGCTTTATTGGTATCAGCTTTCCCAGATATTCTATGAGGACTTTAAAGGCAATGGAATTTGCAAATGACAGAAATGCTAAGATTATTGCAATCACAGACAGTATCCATTCACCGATGAATTTATATACTTCCTGTAATCTTTTGGCACGCAGTGACATGGTATCCATAGTGGATTCTCTGGTTGCGCCATTAAGTGTGATAAATGCGCTGGTTGTGGCATTGTGTCTGAAGTGTCCCCAGGAAGTGAAACAGAATCTGGAAATGCTGGAAGATACCTGGAATAATTATCAGGTATATCTGAATGATGAGATTAATTTCATTGATAATGAGCCAACGTTGAATTATTCTCTGAGAAAAGAGGATTTAAGTTGAAAAGGGTAATGAAGAGGGTAATTGTGATCGGCGGAGGTGCTGCGGGAATGATGGCAGCAATCGCTGCGGCGGAAAATGGCAGGGAGGTATTCCTGATAGAGAAGAATGAAAAGCTGGGAAAGAAACTTTTCATTACCGGAAAAGGAAGATGTAATGTCACCAATGCAGGAGATATGGATATTCTGTTTGAAAATGTAGTCAGTAATTCTAGTTTTTTATATAGTGCTTTTTATGGATTTAATAATCAGGATATGATGCGCTTTCTGGAATCGGCGGGATGTAAGCTTAAGGTGGAGCGGGGAGAACGGGTATTTCCGGCAAGTGACCATTCATCCGATGTATTGGCGGCGTTTAACAGGGAATTGAAAAAGAATAAAGTACGGATTCTTTTGAATACACAGGTTAAGGAATTGCTGACTGATACCGTGTCAAACCATGGCAGGGCGGAAGAGAAGCGGATAAAAGGTGTTCGTCTACAGGATTCAAGCTGTATTATGGGAGACTGTGTTATTATTGCAGCAGGAGGATTGTCTTATCCTCTGACAGGGTCAACAGGTGATGGGTACCGCATGGCAGAAGAAGCCGGACATACCCTGGTGGAATGCAGGCCGTCACTGGTACCCTTTATAATAGAAGAAAGCTGGTGCAAAGATCTTATGGGACTGGCTCTGAAGAATGTGGATGTCAGGCTTATGGATGGAAGAAAAGAAATTTATCATGGTTTTGGAGAAATACTGTTTACCCATTTTGGAATAAGCGGACCGTTAATCCTAAGTGCCAGCAGTTATTATGTAAAAAGGGAAATGGAAAGGGCACAGCTTTATATTGATTTGAAACCGGCACTTAGTGAAGAACAGTTGGATATTCGTATTTTGCGGGATTTTGAAGAAAACCGCAACAAGCAATTTAAAAATATTCTGAGCGGACTATTCCCTGTAAGACTGATTCCTGTTATGATAAAGTTATCAGGAATTCATCCCGATAAGAAGGTAAATGAAATTACACGCAAGGAACGGAAGGAATTTATATCACTGATCAAAAAGCTCCCGCTTCATGTGACGGGATGCAGGGATTTTCAGGAAGCGATTATTACGCAGGGAGGAGTCTCTGTAAAGGAAGTGGATCCATCCACAATGGCATCTAAAAAGGTGATGGGTCTGTATTTTGCAGGAGAGGTTTTGGATCTGGATGCACTTACCGGTGGATTTAATCTGCAGATTGCATGGTCTACCGGGTATCTGGCCGGGAAAAGCTGCTGAGTGATAATTTTCAATATATACGCCCGCCGCAGCGGGCAGAAGGGAAGAGGAATGAGTTACAATATAGCAATTGATGGCCCGGCAGGAGCCGGTAAAAGTACAATAGCCAGAGAAGTGGCTAAGAAGATGGATATTTTATATCTGGAAAGCGGAGCGTTATACCGTGCGATTGCTTTGTTTATGATACGGGAAAAAGTATCATCCAGGAACCGGACCGCCATTGACAGGCGATGCTGGGAGGCAGATATTGTGGTGCGGTATGAAAATGGAATGCAGGTAGTATATTTAAATGGTGAGAATGTAAATGATATGCTGCGGACGGAAGCTGTGGGAAATATGGCATCGGTAATCAGTTCCCGCCCGGCTGTGCGGGCTCATCTATTGGAATTGCAGAGAAAGCTTGCCAGAGAGCATAATTGTGTTATGGACGGAAGAGATATCGGTACCTGTATACTGCCGAAGGCGAATGTGAAGATTTATCTCACAGCCAGTGTTGAAGTGAGGGCCGACAGGCGTTATCAGGAGCTTGCTGAAAAAGGTGAGAATGCAGATATGCAGAAGATAAAAAAAGATATTGAGGAACGGGATTATCGTGATATGCACCGGGATATATCTCCTTTGATGCAGGCAGAAGACGCAGAACTGGTGGATACTTCCCATATGACAATAGAAGAGGCTGTATCGGAGATTCTAAGGATCTGTGTTGATAAATTAGGCTGCTGTAAGCCGGTGTAGAATATTAGGAAAGCGGTGTAACGATTAAAAAGGTATCAACACACAGGTACCCAATCGTAACAAAGAGGTTTTAACGGATGGAAATAAAGCGGGCACAACATGCAGGATTTTGCTTTGGTGTGAAACGGGCTGTAGATCAAGTGTATGAACAGCTGGAAATGGGGAAAACTATTTATACATATGGTCCGGTGATCCATAATGAAGAAGTGGTTAAGGATCTGGAACGGAAAGGTGTTCGGGTAATTCCGGATAAAGAGGAACTGCGCCGGCTGGATTGTGGAACCATAGTGATTCGTTCCCATGGAGTTGCCAGGGAAATATATGAGATCATAAGGGAACAGGGACTGGAATGCATAGATGCCACTTGTCCCTATGTAAGGAAAATCCACAAGATCGTGGAAAAGGAACGCCTTGCTGATAAGCATATAGTGATTATCGGAGATGCATCCCATCCGGAAGTGGAGGGTATTGTGGGATGGTGTGACGGTGATGTAAGTGTGATTGAAACACCCGAAGATGCAGTAAAGTTTACAGGCCCGGAAAATCAAAGTATATGTGTTGTTGCGCAGACGACATATAACTACAATAAATTTCAATATATAGTTGAAATTTTTCAAAAAAAAGGTTACAATAGTAGTGTTGTTGTAAATACAATCTGTAATGCAACAGAGGAACGACAGGCGGAAGCTCGCGCCATTGCCGCGGAAGCGGATGTGATGATAGTTATAGGAGGGAAGCACAGTTCCAATACTCGCAAGCTGTATGAAATATGCAGCCAGGAGTGTGCAAACACCTATTATATACAGACACTGGATGACTTGCATTTAGAACTGCCTAAAGCTGTCCGACAAGTGGGTATTACTGCCGGGGCGTCCACCCCAAATAAATTAATCGAGGAGGTTCAAAATTATGTCAGAATTAACTTTTGAACAAATGTTGGATGAATCATTTAAGACAATACATGCAGGAGAGGTAGTTGAAGGTACAGTCATTGATGTGAAACCGGATGAGATAATACTGAACATCGGATACAAGTCAGACGGCATTCTTACGAAGAATGAGTATACCAATGAGCAAAATGTGGATTTGACAACGGTTGCCAAGCCTGGTGACACCATGGAAGTCAAGATCTTAAAGGTAAATGATGGTGAAGGACAAGTTATGCTGACCTACAAACGTCTGGCTGCAGACAGAGGTAATAAGCGGATTGAAGAAGCCTTCAATAATAAGGAAGTATTAAAAGCGACAGTGGCACAGGTTCTCGGCGGAGGCTTAAGTGTAGTGGTCAATGAAGTAAGGATATTCATACCGGCCAGTCTTGTGTCTGATTCTTATGAAAAGGATTTAAATAAATATGCCGGTCAGGAAATAGAATTTGTGATTACTGAATATAATCCCAAGAGGAGAAGATATATCGGTGACCGCAGGCAGCTGATCGTGGCACAAAAGGAAGAACTGCAGAAGGCACTGTTTGAGAAGATATCCGAAGGTGATATAGTGGAAGGCATTGTTAAGAATGTGACAGACTTTGGAGCATTCATTGATTTAGGCGGTGCAGACGGTCTTCTTCATATTTCTGAGATGTCCTGGGGCAGGGTGGAGCATCCCAGAAAGGTATTCAGACTGGGTGACAAACTGGAAGTCCTGATCAAAGAAATCAACGGCAGCAAGATTGCCTTATCCTTAAAGTTTGATGCTACCAATCCATGGAAGAATGCTGAGGAGAAATACGCAGCAGGAAATATTGTCAGCGGAACAGTTGCAAGAATGACGGATTTTGGTGCGTTTATTGAACTGGAGCCGGGTGTGGATGCATTGCTGCATGTTTCACAGATTGCCAAGGATCATGTGGAAAAGCCGTCTGATGTTCTGAGTGTGGGAGATACCATAACAGCCAAGGTTGTGGATTTTAATGAAGATGATAAGAAGATTTCATTAAGTATAAAAGCACTTACCGCGGATTCCCAGTCTGATACAGAGGAATATTTGGCTTCGGAAGATGCTGATGTGGTATCTGTGGATATTGAGGAAGTGATTGCCCGGGATGCTGATGCGGAAGATGATGCAACAGAAGTGATAACAGAAGAAGCGGAAGCTGAGACTGCGGAATAGAATATTATAGTAAAGTGATGGGTACGCTTTTATGGTGTATGATTATGAGTATTTTAAAAAGCAGATATTGACTATGACGACGATCGATCTGAATGCTTACAAAGAGAATCAAATGAAGCGTCGTATTGACAATTTATTAACCAAGCGTAAAATGACAGGTTATGATAAATACGTTCAGGCTTTGAAAACTGATAAAGCCTTATTTGAGGAATTCATCAATCATATTACAATCAATGTGTCAGAGTTTTACAGGAATCCGGAGCAATGGAAATTACTCCGGCAGGATATAATTCCTGAACTGATTAAAAATTTCGGCAAGACGCTGAAGGTTTGGAGTGCAGCATGTTCTACCGGCGATGAACCTTATTCATTGGTGATGGCGCTTTCAGAATTCATACCGTTAAATCAGATCCGTATCTATGCAACAGATCTGGATAAGCATGTTATTGAGAAGGCTAAAATGGGATTGTATAATGACAAGAGCATTGCAACCGTACCGGCAGATATGAAAAAGAAGTATTTTACCAAGATTGGTCCCTCGTATAAGATTGCAGACGAAATCAAAGCCAGGGTAACCTTTAAGGAACACAATTTGCTGAAGGATATTTATCCCAGTGATTATCACATGATTGTCTGTCGTAATGTACTCATTTATTTTACGGAAGAAGCCAAGGTTGATGTTTTTAAGAAGTTCAATAAGTCTTTGGCAAAAAATGGTATTCTGTTTATAGGGAATACAGAGCAGATCATCACCTATAAGGAAATGGGCTTTGACAGAAAAAGTTCTTTCTTTTACATAAAGCAATAATAATAATAATAAGGCTGTTTATACTGATACGACAATCTTGTCAATCGGTAAAACAGCCTTATAATTGTTACAGTTCAAAGGGCGAACTGTAACTTATAATTACCATTTTAATAGGTAGATGCAATCATTGCCAATACATGGTTGGCATATGCAGTAAAGGAATCTCTGTCCCGTTTTAGCTCATCCGTCAGTTCAAAAAATATTTCCTTGCTTTTATAATCCCTTTTAAAAAAGGGTTCCAGCAGATAATCCCATTGGGGAAGATAATCGGAGAACTTCCGTGTGTAACAATTAACGGCAGAAGCCTGTAACCGGTGGGTTTTATCCACAAATGATGCAACTGATTTATGTAATGCCACATCCTCAGCGGGCAGATAATAGTAATCTTTATAGTTGGCATAGTAGTATTTGAGTTCTTCCTCGTAGATTGGAACCTTTAAATAACCGACATTTCCTTCACCCTTAAAATAACAATTATTGGCAGAAGCCGATATTGACTTGGGCAGACGGTTATGTATGGACAATGTCATCAGCAACTCTTTTTGAGTATTGCCGGCATAATCCTTGAAATAATTAGCCTGTACTTTTTTGGCTTTTACAGGTGTATTAAAAAGTTGATAATAAGCCAGGACCGGCAGGATTTCCAACATTCCCCTGAGATCACAGGCATTGTGCAGAAAAAGGGCTTTTTCTGAATATTCAGACGGCATCTTTATGTAATCCTGATAAATGCCGATTAATTCTCCGCCTGTAAATACATCCTCCCTGTTGATCCCCAGAAAATGCTCCAGGGTTTTCTGCTTACAGTTTGGAAGCTTCAGAAAAAATTTATAAGGACTGATCCGGCGGTATAAATCAATACCCTCAAGACTTTCAATATCATAAGGAATATTAAGCTGTACACATTTCTGCCGGATAAAGGGCATGTCAAAATTATTGCCGTTAAAATGAATCAGATACTTATAACCGGCCGCAAATTTGAAAAAGGCGGATATGACTGTGCTCTCCTGCGCGATATTTTCTGCAAGCCATTGGATGGTATGCCATTTATTACCCTTAAAATAAGCACAACCTATCAAATAAAGGTAAGAAGACCTGGCAGTAAATCCGGTAGTTTCAATATCCAGAAATAATACCTGATCTATGGGAACAATATCCTCAAGGGGATAAGATAATGTAAAATTTTCAATTGTTTCCTGAGAAATTCTCATACACTGCCTCCGTTCGTAACACATGATAGTATAATCATAGCATAAATTTCAAAATAACAGTAGTATTTTTAGATAAAAAATAGTATATTTAAAAAGAATGTTGTTATAGTTCAAAGGGTAACATTGAACAGTAACGTTTTCTAATCATAAGATACAGGAAAGGTGAGGTAAAGGAATATGGCGAATTTTACGTTCCTTGGAGGGGTTCATCCATATGATGGCAAGGATTTGTCAAAGGATAAGCCCATTCAGGTTATCCTTCCAAAGGGTGATTTGGTGTATCCCCTGTGCCAGCATATTGGTGCACCGGCGAAGCCTTTGGTGAAAAAGGGAGATAAAGTTCTTGCGGGACAGAAGATAGCAGAAAGTGTCGGTTTTGTATCAGCCCCCATATATGCATCCGTATCCGGCACGATAAAAGCGATTGAACCCAGACTGGTGGTTACGGGTGACAGCATTATGAGTATCGTGATTGAAAATGACGGACTTTATGAAGATACAGGTTTTTATCCGATAGCGCCCATTGAAAAGCTGACAAAGGAAGAAATCCTGGAAAGTATAAAGGATGCCGGTATTGTGGGTATGGGAGGAGCAGGTTTTCCCACCCATGTTAAGCTTTCACCAAGAGAACCGGGAAAAATTGAATATGTAATAGCCAATTGTGCGGAATGTGAACCATATTTAACTTCAGATTACAGAAGAATGATAGAAGAACCGGAAAAGCTGATTGGCGGCCTGAAGATCATTCTGAAGCTGTTTGACCGTGCTCAGGGAATACTGGCAGTTGAGGATAATAAGCAGGATTGTATCCGGGTGCTGAAAGCGCTGACCAAAAAGGAAAGCAGGATCAGTGTAAAGTCACTTAAGACAAAATATCCCCAGGGCGCTGAGCGGCAGATCATTTATGCAACCACCGGGAGGCAGATCAGTTCTGCCAATTTGCCGGCAGACGTAGGCTGTATTGTTAATAATGTGGATACCATCGTAGCTGTATATCGGGCAGTGGCGGAGGGAAAGCCTCTGATGGAGCGTATTATTACAGTGACTGGTGATGCGGTGGAGAATCCGGGGAACTTCGGCGTGAGGATCGGAACAAGTTATAAGGAACTGATAAAGGAAGCAGGCGGTTTAAAAATGACACCTGAAAAGATAGTCTGCGGCGGACCGATGATGGGATTTGCCATGTTTGACCTGGAGGTTCCCATTACCAAGACATCCACTGCCCTGCTGGCTCTTGGCAAGGATGATGTTGCGGCTATGGAGCCGGGTCCATGTATTAACTGCGGAAAATGTGTGGATGCCTGCCCGGGTCGGGTTGTACCAAGCCATCTGGCTAATTATGCAGAACACTTTGAGGAAGAGGCATTTCTTAAAAATGACGGTATGGAATGCTGCGAATGCGGGTGCTGTAGTTTTATCTGTCCTGCCAAACGGCCTCTTACACAAGAGATAAAATCCATGCGCAGGATTATTCTTGCCAAGAGAAAGGCTGTGCCGAATAATAATTTCGGCAAAGCCTAAGAAATAGGAGGAAAGAACAGTGAGCTTGTATAAGGTTTCATCCAATCCTCATATCCGGTCCAGGATAACTACCAATGGAATTATGATGGCGGTAATTATTGCCTTGCTTCCGGCAGCCGGATTTGGAGTGTATCAGTTTGGCACCCGTGCACTTATGTTGGTGCTGGTATCAGTGGGAACATGTGTAGTAACAGAGTTTTTATTCGGTTTATATAAGAAGAAGCAGACGATAACGGATTTGTCGGCAGTTGTTACCGGATTATTGATCGCCCTGAACCTTCCCGTTGGCGCAGCCTGGTGGATGGCTGTAATGGGCGGTGTCTTTGCCATTCTGGTGGTGAAAATGCTGTTTGGCGGTCTGGGACAGAACTTTATGAATCCGGCTTTGGCAGCAAGATGCTTCTTGTTGATTTCTTTTCCGGCACGGATGACGGATTTTGCTTATGATTCTTTTACCGGCGCAACACCTCTTGCAGTCTTAAAAGCGGGAGAAGAAGTGAATATTCTTGACATGATCATTGGGCGTACGGCAGGGACCATTGGAGAGACTTCCATGCTTGCATTAATGATAGGTGCCTGCTTTTTACTGATTACAGGGATTATTGATTTACGGATTCCGGGAAGCTATCTTCTTTCCTTTCTGGCTTTTATTATTCTGTTCGGCGGGCATGGCATAGATTTGGCATATTTATCCGCACATCTTGCAGGCGGCGGGTTGATGCTGGGAGTCTTTTTCATGGCAACGGATTATGTGACCAGGCCGGTCACCATAAAGGGACAATACATATACAGCATACTCCTGGGGGTATTAACCGGAATCTTCCGTATATTCGGACCGGGCGCCGAAGGGGTATCCTATGCTATAATCATTGGCAATCTCCTTGTCCCTCTTATTGAGAAAGTGACGAAGCCCACAGCCTTCGGAAAAGGAGGGAAGAGTCATGCATAATAATTCAGATCGAAAATCAATGCTCAGGGATGCAGGTATTCTGTTTGCAATAACCCTGATTGCCGGTCTGCTGTTGGGATTTGTATATGAACTAACCAAGGAACCGATCCGGATTCAGAAGGAAAAGACCATTCAGAAAGCATGTGGGGAGGTTTATGCAGATGCTTCAGTATTTAAGGAAGCAAGATATGTACTAAGTGATAATCTGCAGTCAGAGCTGTCCGATCTGCATGTTAAGATCGGCAGGGTTTATTGTGCCCTGAGTGATAGCGGCGTCCTCCTGGGATATGTGCTGGAAAGTACCACGACAGAAGGATATGCGGGTAATATCACCATTTATATGGGTGTTACACTGGAGGGTTATCTGAACGGTATATCCATTCTGGACATTTCGGAGACGCCCGGACTTGGTATGAAGGCAGATGAAATACTGGTTCCGCAGTTTGTAAATAAACAAGTATCATCCTTTGTCTATACCAAAAGCGGAAGTCTCAGTGATCTTGAGATTGATGCCATAAGCGGAGCAACGATTACCACAAAGGCTGTTACCAATGCGGTAAACGGCGGTTTGCTTGTCGCAGGAGAGTTAAAGGAGGGAGAGATATACTATGAATAAAGCAAATGAACGGCTGTTGAATGGAATTGTAAAAGAGAACCCTACATTTGTATTATTACTGGGTATGTGCCCCACACTGGCAGTTACAACCTCAGCTATAAACGGATTGGGAATGGGACTAACCACGGCAGTGGTACTGGCGCTCAGCAACCTGATTATTTCTCTTTTGCGTAACCTGATACCCGGGAAGGTGCGGATTCCGGCTTTTATTGTGATCATAGCAACCTTTGTAACAGTTGTGGAACTACTGCTGGAAGCCTATCTGCCTTTTTTAAATCAGGCGCTGGGTGTATATATCCCTTTGATTGTTGTAAATTGTATTATACTGGGAAGAGCGGAAAGCTATGCTTATTCCAATCCGCCGCTCCTGTCTCTTTTTGACGGTGTGGGTATGGGTCTTGGTTTTACCCTGGCACTTACCTGTATAGGTGCGGTGCGGGAGCTGTTGGGAGCAGGCATGATTTTTGGTTATGCTGTGATGCCGGAATCCTTTACGCCAATCGGCATCTTTGTGTTGGCACCCGGTGCATTCTTTGTACTGGCAGTGCTAACAGCGATTCAGAATTACGTAAAGCTTTTGGGTGAGCGTGCCGGAAAGGATGTCAGCAAGATACAGTCAGGCTGTAACGAAGATTGTCTCAGCTGTCAGGACAGCGGCTGTGCTAAAAGATTTTACGATGAGACGCAAAAGGAAGCAAAGGCAGAAAATGAGATAAAATCGGAAAAAGTGACAAAGGAGGATGAATAGTATGGAAACAGTAAAAGATTTATTAATTATACTGATTAGCTCCTCCCTTATAAGTAATGTGGTACTCAGTCAGTTTTTGGGACTATGTCCTTTTCTTGGTGTATCCAAAAAGACGGAAACGGCAGCCGGAATGGGCGTGGCGGTTATCTTTGTCATAACCCTGGCCAGCGGTGTGGCCGGCGTTATTTATCTATATGTGCTTGTGCCTTTGGGAATCGAATTTTTACAGACGATTGTCTTTATTCTGGTCATTGCGGCTTTGGTGCAGTTTGTGGAAATGTTCCTGCGCAAAGCCATACCGTCACTGTATAAGGCATTGGGTGTATACCTGCCGCTGATTACAACAAACTGTGCCGTTTTGGGTGTTGCGCTGACAAATGTCCAGAAGGAATACGGTATCCTTACCGGCATTGTAAATGGTTTTGCCACAGCACTGGGATTCACCATTGCGATCATCATACTTGCCGGACTTCGTGAAAAAATGGAACATAATGATATCCCGGAATCCTTTCAGGGAATGCCCACAGTTTTATTAACAGCGGGACTGATGGCTATCGCATTCTGCGGATTCTCAGGATTGCTATAAGGAGGCTGAACACATGAGTATATCCGGAATATTGGCGGCAGCCCTGGTGGTTTCCCTGGTTGGCATCTTGATTGGCTTGTTTCTGGGGGTAGCCGGTATAAAATTTAAAGTGGAAACAGATGAGAGGGAAGAAGCTGTTCTGGCAGCCCTGCCGGGAAATAACTGCGGCGGATGCGGATTCCCGGGCTGCGCCGGTCTGGCGGCTGCAATAGCAAAGGGAGAAGCAGCTGTAAGTGCCTGCCCGGTAGGCGGAGAAGAGACCACAAAGAAGATTTCAAAAATTATGGGTGTGGATGCTGAAGCGACAAAGCGCATGACTGCTTATATTCATTGTCAGGGTGATTGTGAGAAGACTCATAATAATTATGAATACATCGGTGCCAGAGATTGCCGGATCATGCCCTTTGTACCGGCAGGCGGACCAAAATCCTGCAGCAGCGGCTGTCTGGGTTATGGGACTTGTGCCAAGATATGCCCGTTCCAGGCAATTGATATTGTAAATGGCATTGCCCTTGTGGATAAATACAAATGCAAAGCCTGCGGCAAATGTGTGGATACATGCCCCAAACATCTGATTTCCCTTATTCCCTTTGATGCCGGGCTGGTGGTCGCATGCAGCTCCGCCGACAAAGGTCCTGTTACCATAAAAGCCTGCAAAGTCGGCTGTATTGGCTGCAGCCTGTGTGTTAAGGCTTGCCCTGAGGAGGCAGTGCGGATAGATGATTTCCATGCTGTCATTGATTATGATAAATGTGTTTCCTGCGGTGCATGTATGAAGAAATGCCCGAAAAAAGCTATCATTATACATGATTAAACGGCAACTGGCAGTATGGCTGTACCAAATAATAACGATAAACAGCTAAAGATAATTGTCAATTAAAAAACAGGAGGGAATAACGCTGAAATTACCAGATGATTATGGCGAACGCGCACGCCTGACCCCAACAATCATAACGGCATTGGTGTCAGTAACCTTATTTACGGCTGCCATCCTTGCTGCGGTACTGTTGTTGAACAGCAGGCAGAATAGAAGCACCCCCACCCCAACAGCCCCGGTTATTGAAACATCTGACACAGGTGTCCGCAATCAGGAGGAGGAACATTATACCTCTTCTGATGATCTGCTGACCGGTAATTCTCTTTCTCCAAAGGATCTTGATTTTTGGGATATGTATCCCCAGAAAGAAGAAGAACCGGTGAAGAACGCTGGAGAAGCATCTGTGGAGGTAACAGACAACGATCCCGCAACAGACGGCAGGCATACCCTGATACAATATGCCGGCGGAGAAGAGGAATGGGTACTGATCAGTCCCTATCTGCCCAAGCATAATTACGACTTTACGAAGCTGGTCTGTCAATCCAATATTATGAAGTATTATGAAGACGGGAAACAGATTTCCTATGTGGGTGCAGATATATCAAAATACCAGGACTACGTGGACTTTGTTAAGTTGAAAAAGGCAGGCGTGGATTATGTTATGCTGCGTGTGGGTGCCAGAGGTTACAGCAGCGGACAGATTGTCATAGATGAATACTTTTCGGACAATATAAAGCGCGCAAGTGATGCCGGACTTGAAGTGGGTCTCTACTTTTACTCCCAGGCAGTTACAGAAGAAGAAGCAATAGAAGAGGCTGAGATTGTTCTGGAAAATATCCAGGATTATGATATAACCTGGCCCATAGCTTTTTGCATGGAATATATGGACAATGATACCGCAAGGGTAGAAGCCCTGTCTAAAACAGAAAAGACAGCCATTGCCAGGGCTTTTCTGGAAAAAATCAGAGAAGCCGGTTACCTGCCTATGATCTACGGTGATAAAGAATGGCTGATCAAACGTATTGACATGTCCAAGCTGACTGCTTACGACATCTGGTTGTCTCAGGAAACTGACATTCCGGATTATCCATATAAATTCAGCATGTGGCAATATACGACATCTGTCACCATAAACGGAATAGCCGGTCCTGCCAGCCTGAACATCAGTTTTATCGACTACTCAGAGAAATAATATGTTAACCGACTGCACTTACTGCGGTCGGTAATTTATGATACGGGAGGAAATACGAAGACCGGAATAAATATCAGCATATTGGCTGGGAGAAAGGTCCTCGATATAATTGGGCGTGAAATTTTTATGGACGCCGTTTCTTTTTAGAATATCAATGGCCTTATTATAGGCAATGGCAGCTTCCGTGGAAGAGGGATATTCACCAATCTTATAATTACCATTTATATGTATCCGGGCAGTGTAACAGCACTGTCCCTTTTTTATAATCTGCCTGATACCATGATATTGATTCAGGATCTCAATATTTTCACGGCGAAAATCCGTATCATCCCCGTTTACAAATCGAAAATCCACATCTCTTACCGCATAATTCTTGATGCCGCATCGGGTCATGATATTTACCTGCATTCCATAATCCGCAACGAAATAATGCCGGCCCCGGCACATAATCTTATGGGAGGAATAATAAAACAGATCATCCATATCAAATTTCAAGATATGCTCACTGCTCAAATAATAATAAAAGAATCTGGGCCGGAGATAGATGGGGGTTCCCAGATATATTCCATTATCCCGGAAATTAATCAGACAGACCCATTTCTCATGAGGCAGGGGAGAGTCCGGCGTATAATCCTGTATGCCCCGGCTGTCCGCATCATCGATCAGACTGCGTGCTTCCAGATAGGCAGCATGTGCTTCACCGGGAGTTACGTAACTGCCCAGACTAATATGCTTTCGACGATAGGTCAGTGACGAACGATAGTAAGGTTCGCCATCTTTTTTTGTTGTCGGATAAACTCCTTCCAGGTGTTTTTTCATAGAATTATATCCCTTTCTGATGGCATAGTGCAGTTTTATAAAGAAATTGTAACTTAAGTATAACATTTTTTTCAAGAATGTTACAGATTTTAGAAATAATTTTAGGACTTGCTGTATAGAATATAATGTGTGGAATATTTATGTTATCGTGAAAACACTTTTACTCATTTGGGGAGAAAGGAATAAAAGAAAATGTATAAAAAAGCGATAAGCGGTCTGCTGCTATTTAATCTTCTGATTCTGGCAAGCTATTTTTGTGTTGCAGGAGCCGGAGCGAGTAAGGCGGCAGTGGAATCAACTTATGAAGTATTGGCAGAGGCTGCATCTGTTACAGATGATAAAAGCAGCATTATGGGCATGGTTACGGCAGCATCTTCAGAACAGAGAGTCGTTGACTTTGGAGTCCTGGAAAGAATGCCTTTATACGTACTGGACGAAGAGAATTATGAAATATTACTGCGCATAGTAGAATCGGAAGCCGGCGGAGAAGATGAGGATGGCAAACTGCTGGTGGCCAATGTGGTGCTGAACCGGGTAAATAATGATAAATTTCCTGATACCGTACAAGATGTGGTTTTTCAACGTTCGGGAGGCGTTACACAATTCTCGCCGGTGTCTTCGGGTAAGATATGGAAAGTGGAAATAAGTGAAGAAACAATCCAAGCTGTGGAAAGGGCAATTTACGGAGAAGATATTTCCCAGGGAGCCCTGTACTTTGCATCCAGACAATACGCCAACAGCACCAAAATGAAATGGTTTGACAATAACCTGACTTTTCTGTTCAAACACGGCCGCCATGAATTTTTCTCATAAATTTAAATTAAGCGCTAAGTTAAGGGGGGAGTGAAAGACCCGGACGAGACAACAGGCAGGTATTTTAAGGGATGATGCAGAAGGTATATAGAACAGGAAGTGGGCGCACACATATGTTTTACAGCTCAGTCAGGCTCGGGAATTCCACGGAGCCCATACCAGGACGAAAATGAACTGCTCCGCAGTTCATTTTGAGGTCTCCGTTCCATGGC
>Ga0153941_1000556_pt1 | contig 16339 bp, 13 predicted proteins | sample TSNJ025MetaG_FD_104733 | JGI IMG/M metagenome (GOLD analysis project Ga0153941, IMG submission 104733) | Attine ant fungus gardens microbial communities from New Jersey, USA - TSNJ025 MetaG | ecosystem: Host-associated > Fungi > Mycelium > Unclassified | place: USA: New Jersey, Brendan T. Byrne...
GATTGCGCTGCATACTTGGCTTTTAATGCTATGATTTTCGCTGCCGATTCCTCCATCTGTGCCATTGATAATTTACCGCAGGATACCGCATGATAAACCGCCTGTGCTGTCTCTTCCATAAGTGAGGCTGAATGACTGATAAACAGCAAATCCACACCGGCTGCCATAGCTGCTACAGCACCGGCCGCAGTTCCATAGTATTTTTTGATCGCATCCATTTCCAGACAGTCACTGACTACCAAGCCCCGAAAACCTAATTTTTCTTTTAATAAACCTGTAATAATACGCCGGGACATGGTACAGGGTATCTGATCAGGTTCCAGCTGCGGGAAGAGAATGTGGCTGCTCATAACTGCCGGTACCCCTTTTGCTATGGCTGCCTTAAAAGGAACAAGTTCCAGTCCTTCCAGTTCTTCTAATGATTTATCAATAACCGGTAATCCTATATGAGAATCAACTGCTGTATCTCCATGACCGGGAAAATGCTTCACTGCAGCCAGAATACCCCCTTCGGCATAACCTTCCAGTGCGGCGCAGCCATACGTCTCCACAGTTTCAGCTGTATCCCCATAACTACGAACGCCGATAACAGGGTTAGCCATATTATTGTTAATATCCATAATCGGAGCCAGATTGAAATTGACTCCCAATGCTTTTAATTCATCCGCTGTAATCCGGGCTGCCAGTCTTGCATTTTCTGGTTCGCCTGTAGCAGCGATTGCCATGGCACCGGGCATATTACAGGAATCCTCCGGCAAGCGGGTAACAACGCCGCCTTCCTGGTCTATGGTTATAAAAGCACCATGACCGGTTTCTGTTCTGACCAGTTCCTGGATGCTCCGGCACAGTATCTGAAGCTGCCTTCCGGTTTCCACATTGTATTGAAATAAAATGACATTGCTTATTTTAAATTCTTTAACCAACCTGATAAATTCAGGGCTCATTTCCTTACCGGGAAAGCCGCCAACCAATCTCTGACCTATTTTGATCCTTAATTCCCTATCCATGCCATGCTCCTTATATGATTAATCATAAATATGATAACAATTTTTACGTTTTATAAACGCCATGCTCTCCGCTTCATATCGTTCCAATAATGCAGCCATATCCCAATCTCCCGTCAAATCCGCTCCGCCGGACAGCAAAGCCAGAAATGGGCGGCCGCCTGCCTTATATGGAGGAAGAATGGTATAATCCTCCGGATACATAGTCCGCAGAATATGAAGCAAATTCACACCCACTGTTACCGGCCGCAGCACCGCCGCATCCGTAACGTGAAGCAGGACACCGCCGCATTGTTCTCCCTGATACTTGGAAGCCGTCGGTTGAAACCAAACAGGAGTAGCTATAACCCCTGCCAGACCGGTTTGGTTAAATGCCGCTGTCAACGCCTCGGCATCCACAAACGGCGCGCCGATGATACGAAAAGGCGCCGCTGTTCCTCTTCCCTCGGAGAGATTCGTGCCTTCAATCAGGCAGGTTCCCGGATAAAGCAGAGTGGTTTCAAAGGTCGGCAATCCCAGGCTTGGCATCGGCCAGAGCTTACCCCAATCGCTAAAAAGGCTGTTCCTCTTCCACTCGGAGCATGGTACTATTTTCAGATCGCATCCGTAATTCATTTCTGCATTCATCATCATAGCCGCCTCCCCGGAAGTCAGTCCATAACGCACCGGAAGCGGATAACACCCTACAAAACTGCTATAGTCCATATCCAGGATTCCACCCTCCACTATTGCTCCTCCAAGCGGATTTGGGCGGTCTAAAACCACAAATCGTTTGCCTGCTTTTGCACAATCCATGAGTACATTGTGTAAAGTGGACAAAAAAGTATAATAACGTACGCCAATGTCCTGAATATCATACACCAGAATATCAAAACAGTCCAGCTGCTCCTGGGTTAAATGCTTTCCTTCACCGCCATACAGGCTGTAAACAGGCAGTCCCGTAGCAGAATCCACATTATTCTCCACCATGGCTCCTGCTGCAAGATCTCCCCGGACACCATGCTCTGGTCCAAATAACGCTGTCAGATTACACATTTCCTGTAAAATGGAAATGGTTGATCTGTTTAGGCTGTCCCTCCCTGTTATAGAGGTTAACAAACCCACACGACCATCCGCTATCCACTTCTTATATGCTTTTACATGATCAATCCCATAAGCTGCCATAATATGATACCTCTTTCCAATATTAATTTGTCCTTAAGTCAAAGACCTCGCGGGAATAATTTCTTGTTTTATATTGACAGTCTCCATCATTTTATAGACAATAACAATATCATACACAATATCATACACAATGTCCATCATGGACAAGCAAGGGTTACTATAGCCCAAAGGGCCGAACAGTAACGGGAAAGGAGTCTTATGTATCATGATATACCTGCCTTGAAAGCGAAGCCGTCACGTTTGGTAATCGGGCTGATGTCCGGTACCTCTGCTGATGGCATAGATGCCGTACTAACTGAAATCTCCGGATATGGTACAGATATCCGTGTTACCCAACTGGATTTTCTTTTTACCCCCTTTGAGCCCGCTATGCGGGAACGTATTCTTCAGGTCGCGGAAGGTATCTTTGGCGGCTCTGGGGAAATATGCCGTTTAAACACTCTGCTGGGCAGGCTCTGCGCAGACGCCAGTCTCGCCCTGTGCCGTAAGGCCGGTATCCCGCCAGAGGATATTGACCTTGCAGGCAGCCACGGTCAGACTGTCTGGCACATGCCTGCGGCGGAGGATTATCTGGGATATTCCATCCGCGGAACCCTTCAAATCGGTGAATACGCCATGATTGCGGAAGCTTTGGGCTGTCCTGTTATAGGAGATTTTCGGGTACGTGACATGGCCGCCGGCGGATCAGGAGCGCCGTTGGTGCCATACACTGAATATCTCCTCTACCGCAGTAAAACGCAGACAGTTGCCTTACAAAATATCGGCGGCATCGGTAATATAACTATATTACCAAAGGACTGTACCTTATCACAAGTCATAGCTTTTGACACCGGTCCCGGCAATATGGTTATGGATGCATTAGTCGGTAAATTAACTGACGGCAGAGCCTCCTACGATGACGGCGGGCAGCTCGCCAGGACAGGTATGGTTCAGCAGGAGCTTCTGACATATCTGCTTCAGGATCCATATCTGGCAAAATATCCGCCCAAGACCACAGGCCGTGAATATTACGGTGCCGACTATGTGAAACGGCTGCTTGACTTTGCCGAAACACACAACATAAGCCTTATTGATGCACTGGCTACAGCCACCCGCTTTACTGCTGAGAGCATAGCCATGGGACTTAAGTCTTTTTCTCCGGTTCCGCCAGAGAGCCTCATCGTAGGCGGCGGCGGAAGCAGGAACCCAACCTTATTAGCCCATTTACAGGAATGCCTTCCAGACTGTGCTGTCAAAACCAATGAAAGCATCGGCTATGACAGCGATGCAAAGGAAGCCATAGCCTTTGCCATTCTGGCTAATGAGGCTCTCTTTGGCATGGCAAATAACGTACCGTCTGTTACCGGAGCCAGTCATCCGGTCGTTATGGGAAAACTTTCTCTGTGACGCTCTTACCATGAAAACCGTGAATTGGCAGCTTCACCAATCCACGGTTTCATATTATGATTGCAGACTTTAGATTTTCCGCACGGCTGCAGCCACATGGCCGTTGCATGCTTCCAAAATCTGAACCGCTTCCTTTTCATTAACCTCCCGTAAAATCATCACAATAGCTGTTTTCGGATGATAACCGCAGCGCTCTAATACAGATACTGCTTTCTCCCGGGAAACTTTGGCAGCATTTTGCACAATGGTAATACACCTCTGAACCAGTTTCTCATTTGAAGGTTTTACATCCACCATCAAATTACCATACACTTTACCCAAGTGAATCATTGCACCGGTGGATAACATATTCAAAACCATTTTCTGGGCTGTTCCGCTTTTCATACGAGTGGATCCCGTAACGACCTCCGGTCCCGGATCAGGCGCAATTCCAATATCCGCCATGGTATCTATCTCCGAACCGGGACAACAAGTAACAGCAATCACGCACGCACCAAGACTTTTGGCATATTCCATTGCGCCCAGTACATATGGCGTCCGCCCCGATGCCGCAATTCCTACCAGTACATCCCTTTTGCTGAAATGGATTGACTTTAAATCCCCGGCGCCAAGCAGACGATTATCTTCCGAACCTTCCACGGCTTCGAACATAGCATGATCACCGCCTGCAATGATACCCATCACCAGCTCCGGTTCCGTAGAATAGGTAGGCGGACATTCCGCAGCATCCAATACACCCAGACGGCCGGAAGTTCCGCAGCCGGAATAAATCAGACGGCCGCCCTGCTGCAGCTGCCCTGCGATCATATCAACCGCCGCTGCAATATTTTTAAGCTCCTGTTCCACTGCCGGGGCTACTTTTTTGTCTTCATCATTGATCAGCTTAACCATATCCAATGTGGATATCTCATCAATATGCGAAGTCCGCACATTACTCCTCTCGGTCGCAATTTTGCTTAACTCCATTCTCTGCTCACTCCTTTTCTCAATACCACAATATTAAGTAGTATTCAATTCCCGTATCACACGATAATCCTCCGGCTGAGGCATGAAACACTCTGCATATGCTTTTCGCGCTTCTATACCTCGCAGCCGCTTCAAATGAGAGTAATATTCATAATAAGGGAAACTGGTACTTCCGGTAACAAACCAATGGGTCTGCACTGCTTTTTCCCAGAGTTCAAATCCTTCCTGACTAACGCCAAAATAAACATAAGGCTTAAAACCCCGTGCATCCTCCCAATTTTCCGCAAAATACAATTGGGTGAAATGGGCAGGTAATTCCCTCTCAAATCCCGAAATGGCCGCATAAAACCATGCATCCTGCACAATCCGGCTGCACACTGCATGATCCTTGTGCATACTTCCCTCAAAATGAGTAAGCAGAATATCCGGTTTCTCCCGTCGAATGATATCACATACCTGAAAACGTACCGTATCATTATCAGGCAGCTCTCCGTCCGCATATTCCAGCACATAAGACTTGCCGCCAAGCATATTGGCAAAGGCTTCTGCCTCCGCCTCTTTTTGTCTGCGGTAATCAGCAACGGACATATACGGAGGATTACCCTTTTCCCCACCTGTCAATGCCAGTGTTACAGCATATCCTCCCTCCGCCGCACAGGTGGATAACAGTCCTCCGCAGGTAAGCTCCATATCACCAATATGACCGCTTACCGCTAAAATCTTTTTATTCATCATATACTCCACTCCATATTATAAAACCTTTACCATTACAGAAAAAATACGTTTTTCTGTAAAACCTGCATTCTGGTAAATTTTCCGTGCATGATTACCGCTTCCTGTAAACAAAGACATATATCCGGCACCTGCTTCCTTTTCCGCCTGACAAAGCTTATAGAACAGCAACGTGCCCAATCCCTGTTTTTCATGTTCCCTTGCTACTGCTATGCCCGCAAAATAACCTCTGCCGCTCTCTTCCGGATAGACTGGTCCTGTAAAACCCACTACATCCTTTCCTTTTAAGGCTACAATCATGTTGATACTTTCAGCTGCATCAGGAATTTCAGCACTCCACCCTGCATTTCCCATAGAATCAACCATGGAAACCAATCCCTTATGCACCCGCTTATCATACCATTCCACGGTATAACCTTGTCCGGCAGCTTTACTTGCCTGATCCTCCACCCAATCCTGCATAGCAAAATCCTTAAGCTCCAAATGCATGGCACTCTCCTGCGCCATATCCCTATAACCATGCTGTACCATCCATTCATATAGCGGCAAATCCACAGCAATCCCAGGTGCGTTATTATGCAGATGCCCCCCCGTATCCGGCATAATCCAGGGCAGCTTCATAGGATTAAAAAACGTACAGGCCACACTCTTCCTGCCAATCTGACGAAATGAATCTTCCAGCGCATCCAGCAATACAACCCCATTCTCTTTCGACTCCGCCTCCGATGCAAGCAGCAGACAAGTAAAATACCCCCGCTCATTCCCTCCCGGCACCTCTTCCCCCGCACATCCGCAAATAAATCCCCGCACCTCTTCCCCTTCTATCATCACAAAAGCATGATCAGCAGAAAAATAAGGATGCTCCATAATCAATTGTCTGAAATAAACCTCATCAGCAGGCACAAACCCCTGCCTCACCCCAGAAGAATTCCACAACATATGTATATCACTACTATACTCCGAACAATACCGCACAACTATCATAACACCCCCCCTTTCCTCCCTACCTACCTATTACTGCTCAACCATCCCTCCACAAATATAACCCCCGACCTATAACATTTACTTTCTACCCCCATGTCAGCTCCCAACCTCCATCCTTCCAGCCATGCCGCCTCTGGCACCACAACCAGTCCTCACGAAAACCCGGAAGAATATAAAAATGAAATTCCTATGGATTTCATTTTTATATTCTTCCTGGATAAGACATAGAAATTCTTAGGCACCGTACCTTGGTGCCTTAGTATTTCTTCTTATCCTTTATCCTTTTACAGCTCCAACAGTTACTCCCTCCAGAAAATATTTCTGTAATGCAAAGAATAATATAAACATGGGAACCGCAGAGATACAGGCACCTGCCATCATAGGTGAAAGTAACGTACCATTGGAGAATTTAAATGTTTTCAGACCAACCTGGATGGTAAACATCGCATCCTTGGATGTAACCAGGAAGGGCCAGAAAAAGTTATTCCAGCTGCCCAGAAAGGTATTGATTGCCATAACAGCCAATATCGTTTTGGACAAAGGCAATACAATCAATCTGAAAGTCTTTAATTGCCCGCATCCTTCTATTTTGGCACTCTCAAGAAGGGCTGTGGGGATACCTGTAAAAAACTGCTTCGACAGAAAAATATTATAGGATGTGGCAATTCCCGGCAGAATCAGTGCTGCATAGGTATTTGTCATCTGAAATTCACGTACAATCAGTATATACAATGGAACCTGTGTTACCTGATAAGGAATCATCATGGCAATCAATACCATAAAGAACAGCGTCTGTCTTCCTTTAAAATTAATCTTGGCAAATGCATAACCTGCCATACTTGCAAATACCACATTACCCAGCACGGTAGCAACAGCTACCACCAGACTGTTAAACAGCCAACGAAAGGAATGCGGGCTATAATTAACAAATGCCTTATAAGAATCCATTGTCCATATCCTGGGGAATATAGAATAAGAATTGGACGCCGCCTCTATTGCCGGACCAAATGACCAGGTCAGCATATATAATATAGGAAATAATGAAACCAATGCAAAGATTACCAGTACCGCAATCAGAACAGCATTACGCATATAACGCAGCTTTCTGTTATTTAAATGTTGAGAATATAACCCTGAAGCCATAAGCTGCCCCCTTTCCTAATATTCCACATCCTCACCCATTACCTTGAACTGCACCATGGTCAGAGCGGCGATAACAATTGCCAGCATGATCGCTTGTGCACACGCCAGACCATATTTTCCATAATTGAAGGCATTATTGAAGATCAGCAGACCAATCATTGTCGTATTATTGTCAGGACCTCCCCCTGTCATCATATATGCATTCATGAATACCTGAAATGAACCTATGATTCCTGTGACAAGCAGGAATAATGTTGTGGGCTTGCACAGCGGAAATACAATATATCGTACTTTATGCATAAAAGTAGCCCCGTCCATCTCCGCAGCTTCAAAATAAGTATTATCAATCCCATGAAGTGCCGCCATATATATGATCACATTACTGCCATGGCTTGATAAAAGCGCCATCAGTATCAGGGAGAACATGGCTGTATTGCTTGAACTCAGCCAATTGACAGAAGATACTCCAAAAAGTCCCAGTAATTGATTGAAAATGCCCGAAGGGGAAGAATCATATAACCACAGCCATACAACAGCAGTCGCCACACCGGAAGCAATGCCGGGCAAATAGTAAAGTGCCTTGAATACGGACTGGGTTTTCTTCTCAAAGGGCAATATCATAATTGCAATGACAAAGGCTATCAATAAAGACAATGGCACTACCGCTGCCGTATATAATAAGGTGTTCTTAATTGATTTCCAAAATAATGTGCTTTTTACAGCATCCGTGTAATTTTTGAATCCAACCCACGCGGATCCAAACGGCTTATAATCCTGCAAACTTGTAAAAACAGCAGAAATTACAGGATAAAGCGTAAAAAAAGCAAATACAATCATTGCCGCCAGAATGAAGCCCCAGCCGCTTAAATTCTCGCTGCTTAACCACTTATGACGACGTGCAGGTAATTTTGTGTACTGATTTGACTTCTTTCTCACCCTTGCATCTCCTTTAATTAAGGTATGGTATGCTCCGTTCGTTGCGTACAAACGGAGCATACTCTTACTAATTGCTGATATCCATTATTTGACCCAGCCGGAAGCACAGTTATCCTGGCCAAATGTTTCATACGCCGCACTGCATACAATATCATACATATCCTTTGCCGTGGTCTCCCCAGCCAGCAGAGCCTGGAACTTAGGAACAATCACTTCATCCATGATTGTCTTGGCACCGGCAGACATCTCAGCCGTAATACCGGTAGGCGGTGCATTTACCTTGGAAATTGCACGTGCAGTAGCTGCTGCATTTAATTCAGACTGATCCAGTTCAAAAGCGCTCTGTATCTGGCGTCCGCTTTCACAGACACAGGTCAGATACAATTCGGTATAAACGGAAGCAGCTCTTTCTCCGGAGCAAATATAATCCAGGAACAGGCATACATTCTTCAGATGCTCATCTGTGGTGTTGTTATTGCGCATTGCAATAAACCCATCTACGCTGCCAAACACAGATTCCGTTGCACCTTCCATAGTAGGAACCGGCAGGAATACATACTCTACCTCAATGGATCCATCTGCTGCTGTACCATCCGCAATACCGGCATTGTTTTTCTTAACGTTACTTTCAAATAAAGGCATAGCCTTTCCGACTACCATGGCTTCCCCTGTCTCCAGCATAACCAGACGCTGTGCTGCTTCCACTGCATAGTCAGGCATATATCCCGAACTGGTCATTGTCTCTACAGCTTCCAGGAGTGCCAGCATATTTTCCGAGGTATAGGCATATTTCAAATCTTCGGTAAAACTGCTGCTGATACCGGCTGATACACCAAATATGCTTACAAAATCAGCTGTGGTTACACCTGAATTGCCAAATACAAAGCCATAGATGTCATTTGTGGTTCCTGCAGCAATAACATCCAGGAATTCTTCATATGTCCATCCCTCTGTCTGTATCTTCGCCACATCTGCGCCAACTGCTTCCATCATCTCGCGGTTGCCGCCCAATGCCTGAATCGTGATATATAAAGGCAGTCCGTAAAGAGTATTTTCCAGCGTCATATAATCCAATGCATTCTGGTCGTAATCATCAAGTCTTCCGGCCTCCATATAATCTGCAATGTTAATGGCTGTACCCATTTCCACATAAGTACCGATGGCTCCATAGCTTACCTCCGCTATATCCGGTGCTTCGCCGGCAAGTGCCATGGTAGTCAGCTTTGAACCATGCTCATCCCAGGAAGTGGCAATCACTTCTATATGCAGGTGAGGATACATATCTTCAAATTCTTTCGCCCAAACAGCCAGTTTCTCAGTATAAGTACCTGTTACAGGCGGTACCATGATGGTAATTGTATCTTCCTCCTCTGATACAACAGGGAGTTCTTCTGCGGTTTCTTCCGAAGATGCTTCTGTAGATTCATCTGCTGCAGAGCTGCTGTCGGTTGTGTTGCTGACTGTATTATTATTATCATTTCCACAGGCAGTTACTGAAGCCAACATGGCCACAGACAATAGTAACGCAAATACTTTCTTCATTTTCATAGTTCATCCTCCATTTCTTTTCTCCACGGATCAGCGTATTGCTGTTTATCTGTTGTAAACATTGTATCACTTTGAATACAATGTTTCAATATATCACGCTTCTCATGGAACATTGTTTCATCTAATGGCATTTAATGCCATATTTTGGTAATTATAACGAAACAATTATTAAATTATGAGGTTTCATATGAATATTGGCATGTCGAAATCTATATATTTCCGATTCGCTGGTCATTCTGCATAGATTAACGCATCTGTTTCAACACGACTTTGGTCTAAAGTACCAGATCTTTCACTAAAAATAATAGTATGTTTGAGGGTGTTTATCTGTTATAATGTTACTATTCAGTCCTTTGGGCCTTAGAAACAGTATAAATACACCTTGAAGGAGTCTATATGCGTAATTTTTTTTCAAACGATACCCCTTTGGGCAGAATTGCCTGTCTTGTGGCAGATTTCGTTATCCTTAATATTTTATGGGTTCTATGTTCACTTCCCATTATCACCATGGGTTCAGCAACCACAGCACTTTACTGTGCCATCGGTGCACGCAGCAGAGGGGAAGAACAGATGACCCGCACCTTTTTCCGGGGATTTAAGCGGAACTTTTTTCAATCTTTCATAACCTGGCTGATTTCTTTGGCAATAGGCTTACTGTTGTTCTTTAGTGTATATATCATCGCTCAATGGGACAATCACCGCACTATGGGTCTGATGATTCTGTGTCTGCCTATTATGCTTTATGCGATTATTGTCAGTTATCTGTTCCCCCTGTTGGCAGAATTTGAAACCTCCATACCACGGTTATTTATGAACGCCGTACTCTTAAGTCTGGCACACTTTCCCCGCTCCATGGTTATCGCCCTGATTAATGTCCTGCCGGTTATCTTTTTTTTCCTTTTTCCGGCAGAACTGGTTTGTCTTGTATTCGTATGGCTGCCTATTGGATTTTCCTTATGTGCACACTTTAATTACCGGCTGCTTTCTCCGGTCTTTTCACCTTTTCGTCCGGAGGAAACCGACATACCGGATGACATTGTCGGCTGACACTGTATGGCAACAAATGATGTACTAATCTGCATTCGGCTTTTCAATATGTGTTTCATGGAATCTTTGCAGGCAGTCATCATAATTAGCTGTTGCATACGCGGCATACAGCATATCAATCACATTCAGCTGTGCAATACGTGAAGAGATTGCTCCGCTCCTGAAAAGAGACTCACTGGCAGAAGTATATAACACATGGGTTACCATGGATGCAATGGTGGAAGGTGCAAAACGTGTGATGGCAATAGCCGGTGTGTTGTTTGAAACAAGCTCCTCCAGGCAGCGGACCATTTCAACGGTCTCCCCCGAATAGGAAATCACGATCCCCAAGTCAGCCGATGTTGCATTTCTGGCAAGCAATAATTGAGAATGCCAGTCGTCGTTGACGAAGCAGGGCTTATTCACTCGCAGGAACTTCAGGTATGCATCCTTTGCCACACAAAGGGAAGCGCCTATTCCAAACAGCAGTATATTTCTACAGGAACATATCAAATCAACACATTTTTTAAAGTTCTCCACATCTATCATATTAAATGTTGCTTCCAGCGAACGGATGTTTTTATAGGAGATTTTCTCAATAATGCTTTCAATGCTGTCCCCTTTTTCCAGATCTGTCTCATCAACCTGCTGACTGTTCTGATAAAGTGCCAATTCATAGATCACAGCCTGACGGAGCTCCCGATAACCGCTGAACCCCAGGTGCTGGCATAAACGGATAACGGTAGACGGCGATACATAAGTCCTTGCTGCAATATCACGTATATTACAGTCCAGTACGGAATTAGGGTTCTCCAATAGATATTCTGCAACTACACGCTCCGCATTTCCTACATAGCTTCGTAATTCTTTCAGTCTGATCAATGGATTCTTCATCAACATGCCCTCCCTTTCATATGACACTCTACTTCATGATACAACTCTTTCTGCTTCCATAATCTTCACCGTTTTGCAGTTCCAGGAGCAGAGTCTTGTTTCTGTATGCGGTAAATCACTCTATCCTCAGCCGTTCCACAATACTTTGCTTTTCCACATTCATTAAGCAGATATGCGGAATCAGAACCGCTAACGCCAAAATGATTGGGGTGCATATGATTAATGGCAGCAATGTAAAACGAAAAGACGTAAATCCATCTGCCACCATTGCCCTGACAACAATACCCACAGCCAATGTACTGATTACATAAGAAATAATCAAGGTAAGTCCTGCATAGTCCAATCCTTCATAAATCAACATTTTCCGAAGCTGCTGTTTCGTCATGCCCAGACTTTGAATCATGGCAAATTCTTTTTTCCGGGATATGATAGCAGTTATCATGCTGTTTGCAAAATTAAGTACACCCACAAGAGCAATCACGATACTGATGGCATTTCCCATAACTGCAGATGCACGGATTTCATCTTCATACTGCTTCGTCATTGTCTTCCTTGATTGGTATGACAGGGTGCTGTCCACATTATTCTGATACTCCACTATCATCGTTTCCATTGTCTCTGTTTCTGAATCTGCCACATTAAAGAATAATTTACGGATATTATTTTCTGGCCACTGTCTTTTAAACTCTTGGGAAGGCAGAATAAATCCCAGAGAACAGGCAGCTCCTGTTTTCCCTCTGTTAATGGGATTCAATGATTCCAGGATGCCCATAACCTGGTATGCTTTATCTCCAATTGTTATTGATTCTCCTACAGAATAGGTCGGCATTTGCTCATGATACTCCTCCATACTTACACCGCAGTATGCAAACACATAATCTCCTGTATAAAATGCCTCCATATCAATCGTTCCATCCACCAGATAATCCTGACATACCTGGATATCAAAAAGCATTTTATCAAAACCATAAATAACTGCTGAAAGCCTTTTACTTTCAATCGTTTCCTGATAAGATTCAATCCAGAACAGATCATATCTCATCAGCTCCATCCGGTCATCCCGACCATAGAATCCTTCCATATTGGCGATAGCCTGTTCACTAAGTACAAGCTCCATTTCCCGGGAATACATACGCCCCATTTCTTCCAGACCGCCAAACTGCTCCACATTCCTTAAAAATTCATCTGAAATTGTATTACTGGCCGGATTATATCCTCCATAACTTTCATTTGTTGCATCAATCACCATAAAATCTGAAATCATAAGACTAACCAGATATTGCTCCATATCAAAGCTTTTATATTGTGCATAAAAACAGGATAATAATACAAGACCCAGGGACATGGAACAGATCACTGTCACTGTTCTTTTCCTGTTACGTCCCAGATTTGCCCATGCCATACCTGATAAGGAGGTGCCTTTTCCGATCTTCTTCCTGGATAATATACCGGTTTGCACTTCAGAATACCGCGATGCTTCCATTGGTGAAACCTTACCGGCGATTCCAGCCGGCTGTTGACAGGATATCAATACCGTAAGCCAGGCAAATACTGCCGAGCCAATAAAGATAACCGGGCTTGCAGATACTGATGATCTTTCCCTTGTGATCATTACAGGTACCAATACCCTCCCCAATAAGTATCCGGTCAAAAGACCAACAGGAATACCAATTATGCACAACCGGTTTGCCTGTCCCATAATCAGCTTTCTGATTTGATTCTTCGTGGTGCCAAGGGTCTTGAGCTTTCCATATAATTGAATATCATTTGTCACTGATATCTGGAAAATATTATATATAATCAGATAACCCGTAAAAAACACCATAACCATTCCCAAATACATTGGCAAGGTCTCTGATGCTGCCATTGCCCGGGAAGACGGATCATAAGCAATATTTACATCATAGTTAAAATCATCCATTCCCAGATCTGTTAAAATCTGCTCCATCTGCCCTTCCGGATCAGAATCGCTGTATAAAATGATTTGTGCTGCATATCCGTGCTCTTCTGAAACACGCTCTTCCAAAACACGCGCTTCCATTACGGTCTCTTCACTTACCCATATCCTGCTGGCAAACAAGGAGGCGTTATTTTCCCAAAAGCCGCATAAAGTAAATGTCATGGTCTCATATTCTTCTCCGGTTAAGTCCTTCTTATAAATCAATGTTACTTCCTGTCCCAGCTCCTGCAAAATCCCCAGGCGGTTTAGGGTAATACTGTCCAGCGCAATCTCCGTATTGCTTTGCGGCATCTTCCCTGTGGTGGGGTAAGAAAGGCTGTGTCTGGCATAATTATCGCTGCCATACCGGATTTCCACCTGTCCGCCTTTAAGCTCTGTATTTACAGCATAACCCAGTAACATACTCCTGCCGACTTCTTTTACATCCGGGTGGGATGCAAGTAATTCAATCTGCAAGTCACTTACTGATTTTGATGATACATGTGCATCAGAGCCAATCTGTTTGAATGCCATATCCATGATAGTCTGAGACATACTTTTAGAAAGCACAAACAATGTGGTGAACATTAATGTGGTTAAGATGATTGCCAGTATAGCCACCAGATTTCTTCCTTTATTCTGTTTGTATAGCTTTTTGTTCAAAGAACCGATCATGTTCAGCATGCCTGCCTCCTCACTAACATAATGCTACTTTAATCATTCCATCTTCTATGAAGGCAATCTCATCCGCCAGCTGCGCAATTTCCTTATTATGGGTTATCATGATCAATGTCTGATGATACAGCTCCGCCGACTGTTTCAAGAGTCCCAATACATTCTGACTGGATCTGCTGTCCAGATTCCCTGTGGGCTCATCTGCCAGAATAATGGATGGTTTTGTAATCAATGCCCTGGCAATTGCAGTTCTCTGCTGCCCTCCTCCGGAAAGATCGGCCGGATAAGCATCTTTTTTATCCGACAACTTAAATACAGCCAGGATTTCTTCCAAAAAATCCTTGTCCGGCGAAGAATTACCCAAAGTCAGCGGCAGCAGAATATTCTCCAGAATCGTAAAAGTACCAAACAGATTAAAATCCTGCTGAATAAATCCAATACGATTACGGCGGAAAACAGTTGCCTGGGTTTCATTTAAAGAAGCCATATCCGTTCCTTCCACAATAACACTTCCCGAATCCGGCCGGTCAAGTCCGCCTATCATATTCAGCAAGGTAGTCTTACCGCTGCCGGAGGAACCAAGAACCGCCAGAAACTTCCCTTTCCCAACGGAAAGACTCACTCCATCCAAAGCCTTTACTACATTTCCACCTTGTCCATAATGCTTTTTCACTTTATGCAGTGATACAATATCCATATATGTCAGCCATCCTTCTTTGTACGCTTTTTTCATTAACTTGGCAGGTATACAGAGAACGTGGTACCGCCGCCTGTTTCTGATTTCACACTAATATAACCTTTCTGTCTGGTAATAATCCCCCTTGCCAGATACAGCCCCAGACCTACGCCTTCTTCCGCTGCCACCTCCGGTGCCCGGTAAAATCTCTTGAACACATTATGATAATGATCCTTTGAGATTCCAATTCCACTGTCAATAATATCAATTCTTGTATAAAACTGCCAGGGCTTCACCTGTACCGTTATATTGCCGTTGGTAGGTGTATATTTTACAGCATTATCAAGCAGATTCATAAATGCCTCCGCCGTCCATTTAGAATCATGCTTTACCATAACATCACTGTCGCATTCCACATCAATGGTAATATTCTTGTGCTCAGCTTTCGCCCACACACTGCTAAGTGCCTGAGCAATCGTATCATACAGATTTGCATCTTTCATATGAAGGGCAAATGTTCCGGCTTCCAACCGGGACATTTTAACAAGGGACTGCATCAAAAAATCAATTTTACTGATCTGCATCCCCATCAATTCAATAAACTCACTTTTCTTATCCGGCAGCAGCTGATGACCTGACAATATCTCATGAAACATCTTTATATTTGCAATCGGGGTTTTAACCTGATGAGAAATATCGGAAATGATTTCTTGAAAATCCTGCCTGTCCTGCTGACTCTTTCTTCGTCCTTCCTGTAAAATATCATAAAGCTGCATAAGTTTACCATTCACCCGGGCTTCCGGACTCTCTTCATATGGCCGGAAATTCAACTCCTCCTTCCCTGCAATCAAAGAATCCAATGTCTCACACACCCGATCAGCAAAATCCCCCACTTCTCTTTTCACATACACCATCCACAAAACGGCCACAGCCAGCATTCCCCCTGTAAGGCAAAGCAGCAGGAGCCGGATTTCCATCCTTAACACATTTTCCCATAATACAAAAATAATTCCTGCCATCAATACAAGCATAACACACAGTAATGAAAACACAACCGCTCTTTCCCTGATTTTCTTCTTTCCCATACCCTCACAGTCCTCTCAAAAATCACACGTTACCGGTCCAGATATACCCCATTCCCCGAATTGTTTTTATGTATTGATGTGTCTCATCTTCTATCTTCCCGCGCAGCCGGTTCATATTTACCGTAAGTGTATGATCATCAATATAATTCTCATCACAATCCCATAATTTTTCCAGTAATAA
>Ga0153941_1000561_pt1 | contig 16294 bp, 13 predicted proteins | sample TSNJ025MetaG_FD_104733 | JGI IMG/M metagenome (GOLD analysis project Ga0153941, IMG submission 104733) | Attine ant fungus gardens microbial communities from New Jersey, USA - TSNJ025 MetaG | ecosystem: Host-associated > Fungi > Mycelium > Unclassified | place: USA: New Jersey, Brendan T. Byrne...
AATATAGTAATGCAGAAGATTGTACGAGGAACCGTATGCCTTAATTGGGCACGTACGGGTCTGTCGGGGGATACTACCTTCTGCGTTACTGGAGAATAAAGGAGGTAGTTACCTACCATGAAGCTAATTATACAGATTCCATGTTACAATGAAGCAGAAACGCTGGAGATTGCACTGAATGATTTGCCAAAGCATATTGAGGGGATTGATGATATTGAATATTTAATCATCAATGATGGCAGCAAAGACAATACAGTGGAAGTGGCGAAAAGATGGGGAGTGCATTATGTTGTGAATTTCAAAAGGAATAAGGGTCTTGCCAAGGGGTTTATGAGTGGCATGGATGCTTGTCTGCGAAATGGTGCTGACATTATTGTGAACACTGATGCGGATAATCAATATAATGGTGCGGATATAGAAAAATTGGTACAGCCTATTGTTGAAGGAAAGGCAGATATTGTGATTGGAGAACGTCCAATTGATGCAACAGAACATTTCTCTCCGCTAAAAAAGAAATTGCAGCATTTTGGCAGTTGGGTAGTGAGGCGGGCTTCTAATACAGATATACCAGATGCGCCAAGCGGTTTTCGTGCCTATAGCAGAGAGGCGGCAATGCGTTTAAATGTAATAAATGAATATACCTACACTTTGGAAACGATTGTTCAAGCTGGACGAGATAAAATTGCTATGATTTCGGTTCCGATTCATACAAATCCTGAATTGCGTAGTTCAAGATTGTTTAATAGTATGTTTGGATACATTAAGAAATCGATGTTAACAATTATCCGAGCATTCATGATGTATAAGCCATTACGTTTTTTTACCATACTTGGTATTATACCTATTGCAGTAGGTCTTCTGTTGGGTGTTCGTTTTTTGGTATATTTTAATTTGGGAGAAGGAAATGGGCATATTCAGTCATTGATTCTGGCAAGCACAATGTTTATGACGGGCATTCAGACAATTGTGATTGGTTTGCAAGCGGATGTGATTGCAGCAAATAGAAAAATTTTAGAAGATATACAATATCATGTGAGAAAAATGGAATATGATTCTGATCACATGAAATAGTATAGGAGACTAGCTATAATGAAAAAAATCATATTGATTGGTCCTGTTTATCCTTATAAAGGAGGAATTTCTCATTATACGGGTCTTTTGTATAAATCCTTAAGTGAGAAATATGAAACGATAATGATATCATATAAATTGCAGTATCCGAGGTTTTTGTTTAAAAAGGAGCAGAAGGATTTTGGAAATATGCAGTTTAAAATTGATCAAACGAAATTTTGGATTAATACTGCCAATCCGATTAACTGTATTATATCAGCTTTGCAGATTTTAAAATTAAAACCAGATTTGGTTATTTTTCAGTGGTGGCATCCTTATTTTGCACCCTGTTATTGGATTATGGGGAAGATCATTGAAAAAAAAAGCAGATTATTATTTGATTGTCACAATGTTTTTCCTCATGAGAGTTTTCCGCTGGATCATTGGTTGACAAAAGTAGCTTTAAAGCAGGCAAATTATTATATTGTGCATTCAAGGCAGGATGAGAAGGATCTGCTGACACTAAAGCCAAATGCATTGTATAGAAAAACGGTTCTTCCAACATTTAATGTTTTTAAAATTCAAAACCTTAGTAAGGCGGCTGCGCGCCGGAATTTAGAACTTCCTGAAGATAAACATATTTTGTTGTTTTTCGGACTTGTAAGGGAATATAAGGGATTAAAATATCTACTGCGGGCAATGCGGGGGGTTATAGAAAAGTTTCCAGATACTAAACTACTTGTGGCAGGTGAATTTGGTGAGGATAAAGATTCTTATTTGCAGTTAATTAATGAACAAAGGATAGGGAGTTTTGTTGATATTTATGATGGGTATATTCCGGATAAAGAGGTTGAAAAGTTTTTTGCTGCCTGCGATATTGTGGTTTTGCCATATGAATCGGCTACACAAAGCGGCATTGTTCAGATTGCTTATGGATTTTCAAAACCGGTTGTTGTTACTGATGTTGGAGGGCTTCCGGAAGTCGTTCAAAATAAAAAAACGGGATATATTGTAGAAGCAAAAAGAGCGGACGAACTATCCCGTGTGATCTGCCTGTTTTTTGAAAAGGATAGAGAACAGGAATTTAAAGAGAATATTGATAAAGAGGCATATAAGTATTCTTGGGAAAATATAGTCAAGATTATTGATGATTTATGTCATATGAAATAGAATTTGGAGTAAAAAGTGAAAAATAAAAAATTTAAAATAATTGGTAATTTGCTTGTTGTAGCGGCAATTTTATTGCTTGTAAAAAAGCTTTGCAATTATGATATTGACTATACATTATTAATCACACGTAAGAACATGATAATAGTAACTCTAATGACCTTGTTTTATGGTGTTAATGTATTTTTATGTGCTTTTCCCTGGTTTAATTATGTGAAAATATTTGAAGGCATGAAATTGGGTTTTTTTGAGGTTGCTTCTATTTATACAAAGGCAAATTTATTGAAGTATATTCCTGGTAATGTTTTGCAGTATGTTGGTCGAAATGAATTAGCAATACGGAGTAATATTGCTCATACAAAAGTTGCATTTGCAACAGGCTGCGATATTGCTTCGAATTTAGGTGCGGTATTTATTTTAGTTTTAATATTTTCCAGAGATGAAATAGTTAACATTATAAAGTCGTATGATATTAAATTAATGATAGCTGTGATTTTTTTGATCATAATTGTTTTAATCGCTCTCTTTTTTGTTTTTTTTAAGAAGAAAAATATAATTACTGAAGATAAGTTAAAAGCGTTCTTTATCTCATCCATTTTGAACATTAATTTTTATATCGCAATCAACTTATTTTCTTCTGTTCTGTTTATAATAATTCTTAAGGAGATTGCACAAGAAGAAGTTTATTTCTATGGAATTGTAGTTGGTGCTTTTTTATTATCATGGATTGTAGGATTTATCATACCGGGGGCACCGGGAGGGATCGGAATTAGAGAAGCAATGATTACATTTCTGTTGGCTGGGGTTATACCAGAAGAAAGCATCGTCGTTTCAATATTAACCTATAGATTAATAACAACAATAGGGGACTTGATTGGTTTCTTTATTGCGGCAATGTTACAGCGGGCGAATGAGAAGTCATTTTTTAGAAAAGAGGAAAACGTATGAGAAAAATTGCTGTGGCTGGTATGGGATATGTTGGGTTGTCGAATGCAGTATTATTGGCACAGAACAACAGGGTAATGACGTTAGATGTAATACCTGAAAAAGTTGTTATGGTCAATAACGGTATTTCTCCAATTGTGGATAAAGAATTGGAGGAGTTCCTACGGCAAAAGGAATTGGATTTAACAGCAACATTATGTCCAGAAGAAGCTTTTAATGATGCAGAATTTATAATTATATCAACACCGACAAACTACGATCCTGTAAAAAACTATTTTGATACCAGCTCAATTGAGAATGTATTAGAGAAAGCACTTGAGATTGCGCCTGGTGCAATGATACTTATAAAGTCGACAGTCCCTGTGGGCTATACAGAGACCCTTCGTAAGCGATATTCGTATCCCAATATTGTTTTTTCTCCGGAGTTTCTGCGGGAAGGAAAGGCGTTGTATGACAACCTTTATCCCTCTCGGATTGTGATAGGGGCAAATTCACGTAATGCTCATGAATTTGCGGATCTGATGCAGGAAGGCGCACTAAAAGAGAATATTAGAATATTATTTACGGATTCAACGGAGGCAGAGGCGATAAAATTATTTGCAAACACATATTTGGCGTTGCGAGTGGCTTTTTTTAATGAATTGGATACTTATGCCGAGGTAAGAAATCTTGATTCAAAGCAGATTATTGAAGGCGTATCTTTGGATCCAAGAATTGGTGACTTTTACAACAATCCTTCCTTTGGATATGGGGGTTATTGCCTGCCGAAAGATACTAAACAATTGTTGGCAAATTATGAAAATGTCCCCAATAATATTATGGGAGCAATTGTAGATGCTAACAGGACCAGGAAGGACTTCATTGCAGAACAGGTTCTTTTGCGTAATCCGGAGGTGGTTGGAGTTTATCGATTGACGATGAAATCTGACTCGGATAACTTTAGGCAATCATCAGTACAAGGGGTTATGAAGCGAATAAAATCAAAAGGGGTAAGGGTTGTGATTTATGAACCGGCAATGAAGGAACCGGAATTTTTTCATTCTGCGGTTATAAGAAATATTGATGAGTTTAAGAACGTATCAGATGTTATCATCGCAAATCGGTGGGATGATGATTTGATAGATGTGAAAGATAAAGTGTATACTAGAGATATGTATGAAAGGGATTGATGATATGAAAGGGTTTGCACTATTCCCTATTTTGTAGTACAATCAAGAATGGATAAAGAGTAAGGAGACAAGCTATGAATACAACAGCACTTATAATGGCAGGAGGCCGAGGAGAACGTTTTTGGCCGAAGAGTCGTAAGGACGTGCCTAAGCAATTTTTGTCATTAACAGACGATGGCAAGACTATGATACAGTTGACGGTTGAGAGAATTTCTCCAATGGTAAAATTAGAAGATGTTTATATTGCAACTAACAAGGATTATAAAAAACTTGTCTTAGAGCAACTGCCAGGTCTACCAGAGCAAAATATATTATGTGAGCCAGTGGGGCGTAATACGGCTCCTTGTATTGGCCTTGGTGCTACGCATATATCAAAAAAATATGATGATGCCATGATGTTTGTATTTCCATCAGACCATCAGATTAAGTTTAATAAAATGTTTTTGCGTACATTGCAGGATGCCTGCGAGGTGGCAGAAAAGGGAAGTAACCTGGTAACAATTGGTATAGCACCAGATTATCCGGAGACCGGATATGGATATATAAAATTTGATCCTCAGAGTATCGAAGGCCGCGCATATAAGGTCGAACGTTTTGTTGAAAAACCCAGCTTGGAAGTGGCGAAAGAGTACCTGGCAACAGAAGAATATCTTTGGAATAGTGGAATGTTTATTTGGAAGACATCCTCTATTTTAAAAAACATCCAAAAGTTAATGCCAAATATGTATGAGGGATTGGAAAAAATAAAAGATGCTATAGGAACAACGACAGAAGAATCTGTACTAGAGAAGGAATTTACTGCATTTCAGTCACAGTCAATTGACTATGGGATTATGGAGAAAGCAGAGGACATCTATATATTACCAGGAAATTTCGGGTGGGATGATGTTGGGTCGTGGTTGGCAGTAGAACGCATTAAAAAGACAAATGAGTTTGGAAACGTGGTAAATGGAAATATTATTACAGTCAATACAAATAATTGCATTATCCAAGGCGATAAAAAACTGATTGCAACTGTAGGGTTGGAAAACATGATTGTAATTGATACAGATGATGCAACACTAATTTGTTCAAAAGACCATGCTGGCGAAATAAAGAAGGTCTTGGAAAATCTTAAAATCTGTAATCGAGAAGAATATATTTAAAATAAGGAGTATAAAGATGAAAAGAGCATTAATTACCGGTGTGACAGGGCAGGATGGTTCCTATTTGGCAGAGTTGTTATTGGAAAAAGGGTATGAAGTTTTTGGTATTATGCGTAGAAAAAGTGTTGTTGATTATGGCAACGTAGAGCATATTAAGGAAAGAATTCATTTCATTTACGCGGATATGACAGACATGACTTCGTTGGTTAATGCAATGAAGATATCACAGGCAGATGAGGTTTATAATTTAGCGGCGCAATCATTCGTTGGAACAAGCTGGGAGCAGCCATTAACAACGGCCGAGATTGATGCACTTGGTGTGACAAATATGTTGGAGGCAATCCGTATTGTAAAACCAGAAGCAAGGTTTTATCAGGCATCAACAAGCGAGATGTACGGAAAGGTACAAGAGATGCCTCAAACAGAAAAGACTCCCTTTTATCCAAGAAGTCCATATGCAGTTGCCAAAGTATATGGTTTTTGGATTACCAAGAACTACCGGGAGAGTTATAATTTGTATGCATGTAATGGTATTCTTTTTAACCACGAAAGTGAGAGACGGGGTAAGGAATTTGTTACCAGAAAGATAACAGATGCTGTGGCTCGGATAAAATATGGTATACAGGAATGTGTCGAGCTGGGAAGTCTGGATGCAAAGAGAGACTGGGGCCATGCTCAGGATTATGTTCATGCAATGTGGTTATTGCTGCAACAGGAGCAGGCAGATGATTATGTAATTGCAACAAATGAGACCAGAACTGTCCGTGAGTTTGCGGAAATAGCATTTATGCATGCGGGTATTGAGGTGGAATGGCAAGGTGAAGGTATAAATGAAAAGGGTATTGATAAGGCTACTGGAAAAGTAGTTGTAAAGGTGAATCCACAGTTTTTCCGCCCTGCGGAGGTTGAAGTTTTATTAGGGAATCCTGCTAAAGCAGAGCAAAAACTAGGTTGGAAGCGAGAAAATTCTTTTTCAGACCTAGTTAGACGAATGGTGGAAAATGATTTGCAGCTGGTGGGCAAAGAAATTAAGACGGCTAATATTAAATAAATATGAGGTAAGGCTATGAAGAAGGCATTAATTATCGGTGCAGCGGGCTTCGTAGGGAACTATTTAGTAGACCATATACAGAAAAACTGCATGTGGTCTATTGCAGTTACGAAAATGAAGCATGAAAATGTATTTTTTGAGAATGTGGATGTATGGGATTTGGATATTTTAAACTGCAATGAAGTTAGTGGATTATTACAGGAAATAAGACCTTCTTATATTTTTCATTTGGCAGCACAGAGCTCGGTTGCGTTATCATGGAAGAATCCAGGCTTGACTGTGGATGTAAACATAAAAGGGAGTTTGAATGTTTTAGATGCCATTCGTGAGTTGGATTATAAGCCGCGAGTTTTGCTTATTGGCTCAGGGGAAGAGTATGGATATGTGAAGGAAAATGAGATCCCTATTGAAGAGGAAAACACCTTGCGGCCAGGTAATTTATATGCGGTCACAAAAGCCTGTCAGAATATGATTGGTAATATATATGCTAGGGCTTATGATATGAATGTTATGATGGTGAGGGCATTTAATCATATTGGGTCCAATCAGACACCGCAATTTGTGGTCCCTGATTTTTGTAAACAGGTCGCAGAGATAGAAGCAGGGAAAAAAGATGCAGTTATTCGAGTTGGTAATTTGGCGGCCAAGCGGGATTTTACTGATGTAAGGGATGTAGTAAGAGCATATGTGCAATTGATAGAAAAGGGCTCATCTGGGGAAGTCTATAATGTGGGATCAGGAAGGTCTGTTTCGATAAGCGAGATTTTGGAGATGATTATCCAGAAATCTTCAGTTCCGGTTTCTGTTGTTGTAGAGCCAGAAAGATTGCGCCCAATTGATGTTCCGGTGATTGAGGCTGAAATTAGTAAATTAAGGGAATGTACAGGATGGAGTCCGCAAATTCCATTGGAAACAACCTTGCAGGAAACGTTACAATATTGGAGAGAACAAGTGAGCAAATCGGAGTAAAGCTTTGTAAAGCAACACTTTGTGGAGGAAATGCAATGAAAGAAGGCAATGCTATTGAAGTTAAAAATATTACTAAATCATTCAAAGTATATCTAGATAAAGGGAGGACGCTTAAAGAGAAAATGCTTTTTAGTAATCGAAGAAGATATGAAGAGCGTCAAGTTATAAAGGGCATCAGTTTTGAGGTGAAAAGAGGAGAAGCTATTGGATTAATTGGTCATAATGGTTGTGGGAAAAGTACAACACTTAAGCTGCTTACCAAGATCATGTATCCGGATTCTGGGACAATAGAAATGAAGGGAAGGGTTTCTAGTCTTATTGAGTTGGGAGCAGGCTTTCATCCTGACATGAGTGGGAGACAAAATATTTATACCAATGCAGCAATTTTTGGTTTGACAAGGAAAGAAATTGATGAGCGAATTGAAAAAATAATTGCCTTTTCTGAATTGGAAGATTATATAGATAACCCGGTCCGTACCTATTCATCTGGCATGTATATGAGATTGGCTTTTTCGGTAGCAATTAATGTAGATGCAGATATATTATTAATTGATGAAATATTGGCTGTTGGTGACGCTAACTTCCAGGCAAAATGCTTTAACTGGTTAAGGGAATTAAAAGCATCAGGGGTGACAATCGTAATTGTATCGCATGATACAGGAACGATTGAACGTTTTTGTAATAAGGCAATTTGGATTAACGACGGGGTGGCAATGTGCTATGATGAATCGCCTAAAGTGGTTGATGCTTATTTGCAATACATGAACGGGAAAAAGATAGAACAGTTAATCAAACAAGACGAAAACAACGAAGAGATTAGTAATAATAAACAACCGGAAGAAACAGCGCCGGAGAATGCTATTGATACAATTGATTTTTCGGCAAACCACTTTGGTTTAAACAATATTATAATAGAAGATGCAAAAGTGAAAAATAATGAAGGAAAAAGCACTAATGTTTTAGTTGGCGGAGAAGAATATACAATTGAGATAAATTATAAAGTAAATCATCCTTTAAAGGAATATGTATTTGGCATAGGAATTTATACTTTAGAGGGAGAATGCCTTATGGGGACAAATACACAACTTGACAGACTGACAATACCACACACAAAAATGAATGGTATTATCCAATGTAAATTAGCAATGCTACCATTATTAACAGGCAAATACGCGTTGAATGTAGCCGTGGTTGATGTTAATGGTACTCCTATGGATTTTTATAGGGATTATCTACATTTTGACGTAGTGGCCCATGATAGAAGTGTTGGTTATGTAAGAATAGAGCGAGAGTGGATTGCTTTGTAAGTGTATATGTGAAGATTGATGATGAAGAAAAAAGTTTGTAAGCTGATTGGGTGGTATACTAGACTGGCATTTGTGAAACAACAAAACTGGGATTTTTACAAATACAGAGGGAGTGAGAGGTCTAGAACTTCCTGTCTTCTGCAAAAGGAGAGGTTGAATAATGGATAATTTAAAAATCAGTCAAGAGGTTATTTACCAAAAATTGAAAGAAAATCTGGATGAAATTAGAAGAGTTCAGGAAATCAACAGTGCCCAACCAAAACAGCCAAGTGTTTTAGAGGAGGCACATAGATATTTAATGGAGGTCTTAAATTCGCAAAATATTACTTCGATCAGACCGGTTGAGACTGCTAAAAAAGGGATTGTGGGAAAAGTGATTATTTTCGTTAAAAAAGTTATTCGTAAATTAACACTTTGGTATATAGAACCGGTTTGGCAGTCTCAGACCTATTATAATCAAATGAGTACGCAATTAGTAATGAGACTATATAACCAGATAAATGAAATGGAACACCAGAACAGCAATGTAACCAGAGTTCAGTTGAATCAATTGCAGGGAGAGTATAATCAACTGGCCAGATATTATAATGAACTAAGGGACATGCTTGGTGGACATGAAAATGATTTATATCGCTTAGATAAAATGATAACTACAAAAGAAGCTCAGTTGACACAAAAATTAATACAGAAAGAGGACTATCTTAATTATATTTCTGAAGAACTGAGAAAGAATATCAGCGATATTGAAGTATTGAAAGAAGGAACATCAGATTTTGTTTTTCCTGATACTAAAAGCTTCTGGGATAAAACTACAGTGGCACAAGCAGGGGAAGATTCTATTATAGCCTATATACTGATGGTACTGGGCGTGAAGAGTTCCGATGAATATTATCTTGATTTAGGGGCAAATCATGCTAAGGAATTGAGTAACACATTCATGTTATATAAAAATGGAATGAGGGGAGTCCTGGTTGAAGCTAATCCTCAGTTGATCAGCGAGTTAAAATTTTATCGGAATCAGGATATAATTCTAAATAAATGCATTGGTAATAAAACAGGAGAAATGGTTAAGTTTTATATTCTCAATGGTGATGGTTTATCTTGTACTGACATGGCAGTAGTAGAAGAAATGATTGCTAAAAATCCTGCTCTTTCTGTCGTTAAAACCATTGAGATTGAAACAATAACTATTAATGATATATTGGCGCAATATTTTAATAAGGCACCACTGGTTTTAAATATTGATATTGAAGGCATGGAAGAAGAAATATTAAGTTCCTTAGATTATGATAAATATACCCCTGCGATTATTGTTGTTGAAAGGATCAAATATGATACATTTCTTTCAATGGAAAAACGAGATGATCAGATTGCAGATATTATGAAAGGAAACGGCTATTTTGAATACGCATTTACAGGAATTAATTCCATCTTTATAAATGAAAAATGGTTGAAGGGGGTAAACAAATGAGAATATCTTTTGATGCGACTGCTATTTTAGGGCCACTAAGTAAAAACCGAGGAATTGGAAATTATTCTTTAAGTTTATTAATTACCACGATTGAAATGGATAGGAATAACGAATATTATTTCTTTAATCTGTTTGATGAAGAGTTTTCGCTGAATGACTATCTTCAGAACGGAGCGGCAGTGAAAGAATTTCAGATGTATAGTGGTCCGGATGGGTTTTTACTGAAAGAAAGAAAGTATAATGAAGTTATGGGTAAGCTTGTAAAAAAATATATTACTGAGAATAGTATTGATATATTTTGTATTACAAGTCCTTTTGATGATCACAATGTTGTTTATATGAAAGAATGGTTTGGAGACTGTAAGGTTGTTGCAATTACCTATGATATTATTCCGTATGTAATGAAGGATCATTACTTAACAGAACCAAATTATTATAAATATTACATGGAGTGTGTCAATATCCTCCGGTGGGCTGATGGAATTCAGGTCATTTCACAAAGCGTTATGGATGATCTGGTAAATTACTTAAACTTTGACAAAGATAAGATAAGTGTAATATGGGGAGCTGTTGATAAACGCTATGGTGAAATTGAAATCAATGGAGCTGAAAAGAAACAATTATATGATAAGTTTGGGATTAATAGTGCATATGTAATGTGCACAGGCGGGGATGATGACCGGAAAAATATAGCAGGATTAATTGAAGCTTATTCAAAATTGCCTCGGAGTGTGATTGACACATATCAATTAGTAATTGTATGTAAGTTATCTCAACCATCATTTGAAAGGTATACAGAATTAGCAGTCAGACTGAATGTTAAAGATCGTGTGATTTTAACTAATTTTGTGAGTGAGAGAGAGTTACTGATATTTTATAATCTCGCGACGCTAATGGCATTTCCGTCGCTCTATGAAGGTTTTGGATTACCGGTAGTAGAAGCCTGGGCTTGTGGAACACCGGTATTAACCTCTGACAATTCAAGCCTGGTTCAGATTGCAGATGGTGCAGCAGTCATTGTTGATGCAAGGAGCATTGATGATATCACCAGAGGTATGAAGTATGCATTAACAGAATGTGATTTAGAAGATTTAACAAAAAAGGGAAAAAAACGGCTGGAATTGTTTCAGTGGAAAGAAGTGGCAAAAAAATCAATAGCAAGTTTTGAGAAACTGAAGGATTCTATAGAAAATATTGAGCCATCTGTAGCTAATGATTCAATAGCTTTTTTTGCACCACTTCCTCCAATTAAATCGGGGATATCTGACTATAGTGTGGACATAATAAAGGCATTATATAATTATTACCAAATTGATGTGTATATTGATGAAGGTTATAAACCAGATGTAGTCTTTGATGATCGAATTCAAATTTTGCCTCATAAAGAATTTGAGAAGAATAGAAATAAATATAAAGAAATCATTTATCAGGTTGGAAATTCAGAATATCATATATATATGTTTCGTTATATCCAAAAATATAAAGGTGTTGTGGTGTTACATGATTATAATATGCATGGTGTTCTACTTTATTATTCGTTAGAAAAGGGGAAGCTGAATTATTCGACATATGAGAAGATCTTAAAAGAGGATTATGCTGACCAGCAGGTTGGTTTTTATGTAGAGCAATTGAAAACTGGAAAAACGGGTTATAAAAACTGGGAGTGGGAGTTAAATGGATTTATATCAAATTATGCAAAGCGTATAATCGTGCATAGCTTTGAGGCTAAAGAAAAGTTATTAAAAAAGAATATTAAGCAGAATGTGAAACGGATATGGCATTATGCAGACACACAGATGAATAAAATAAATCGTGCGGAATTTAAGGAGAAGGCAGGATATTCCGATAGTATAGTTTTGTTTTCCGCATTTGGGCATATTCATGAAACGAAAAGGCCTATCCCGATTTTAAAAGCATTTAAAAAAGTAACAGAAGAAAATCCTAATGCCAGACTGGTGTTTGTAGGAAAGATGTCAGACGACACAGAACAACAGTTCGAAACGGTTTTGGAGAAATTCAATCTTAGAGCTTATGTAAAGGTAACAGGATATACAACACTGGAGGATTTTGATAACTATATATCAATTACTGATGTCTGCCTGAATTTGAGATATCCATATAATGGGGAAACCAGTGGCAGTATGATGCGGAATCTGGTGCAGGGAAATGCAGTTGTTGTTAATGGTATAGGAAGTTTTAATGAGTTACCGGATCATGTTTGCATAAAGCTGCCCAATGTTATGACGATGTCACCGGTTGACGAAATTGAGCAGATTTATAATGCAATGAAAGGTATTTTTGAAATGCCCGAAGAGTATCAGAAGCTTAGGGAAAACGCTAAAAGATTCGCTAAAGAAGAATTGGATGTTAAGATAATTGCAAGGCAATATCGTGATTTTATTGAGGCAGAGCAGGATACGACTGTTAATGAAGGATTTTTGAAGGATTTATCACAAGCGATAGCAGATTGGAATTTATCCCAAAGACAGTTAATGCTGTTGTCAAAAACAATTGGTTGGATAAAAGAGTCAACAGAATCTCAAACATTGAAGTAGAGGTTAATTACTGGAGACAAGTTCGGCTACACTCAAATACGGGTATTTGCGGAAAAACTTCAAATTTATGGTGACTTTGAATAAGATTTTTTAAAAATTTTATGAGTTATATTTAGTGTGGGAGCTTCTTCTCGAAAATTTAACTCGTATTTTCCCATAGTCTTAGTGATCACGCAGAGAACTAGACATTGAGTCGGAAAATAAAAAACCTTTATTTTTAAGGGAGAAAGACTTGACTATATAAGGAGGAATTAAATGAATACAAGGATTAGGGGAAAATGGGATTTGTGGAGTCGGCAGAACTTAGAGGATCCGGATTTAAGATCTGATTTACAAAAAATGCAGTATAATGAAAAGGAAATGGAAGATTGTTTTTATAGAGATTTGGAATTTGGAACTGGTGGACTCCGTGGTGTCATTGGAGCAGGGACTAACCGAATGAATATTTATACTGTTGCCAAAGCGACTCAAGGGTATTCCAATTATCTGAATAGATATTTTCATAACCCTTCTGTAGCGATTGCTTATGATAGTAGAATTAAATCTGATCAGTTTGCAAATGTAGCATCAAGTGTATTCTCTGCGAATGGAATTCATGTATATATTTATCAGGAATTAATGCCTACTCCAGCATTATCCTTTGCAATCCGCCAGATACAATGCTCTGGAGGAATTGTAATTACGGCAAGCCATAATCCGGCGAAATATAATGGTTATAAAGTTTATGGAAATGATGGGTGCCAGATAACAACAGAAGTAGCAGAAGAAATTCTTACAGAAATTGAGGCAATTAATATATTTGAAGAAGTAGAAAAGATTGCATTTGAGGACGGGATACAACAAGGGTTGATTTCCTATATTGGAGAGGATGTTGTCAGCGCTTATATTAATGCGGTATCGGCACAATCATTATGCGGGGATGAGGCAATTGATAAAGCGGTGTCTATTGTATACACACCATTAAATGGTGCAGGATTAAAATGTGTCACCAAGTGTTTAAAAGAAAATGGATTTACCAATATTTCTATTGTATCAGAACAGGAAAATCCAGATGGCAATTTTCCAACATGTCCTTATCCTAATCCAGAAATCCGTGAGGCATTGGAATTAGGGTTGAAGGCTGCAAAGCGATTGAATAGCGAATTGCTATTGGCTACAGACCCCGATTGTGATCGCATTGGAATTGCAGTGAGGGTTGGAGGAGAATATATTTTATTAAGCGGAAATGAAGTTGGAATATTATTGCTTGACTATATCTGCAAACGTAGGATTGCATTAAACAAAATGCCTAAAGCTCCGGTTTTGATAAAGACTATTGTTAGTATTGATATGGCCAAACAGATTGCCCGGGATTATGGAGTAAAGGTCATAGATGTGCTGACTGGGTTTAAATTTATTGGAGAGCAGATTGGTCTGCTGGAACAAAGTGGTGAAGTGGATAACTACATTTTTGGATTTGAAGAGAGCTATGGATATTTAAGTGGAAGCTATGTGCGGGATAAAGATGCTGTAAATGGTGCCTTATTAATTTGTGAGATGTTTGCTTATTATAAGACCAAAAACCAGGGATTGCTTGATGTTTTAAATGAGCTATACCAGAAATATGGTTACTGCTTAAATACGCTCCATAGCTATGAATTTGAAGGTGTGGAGGGTTTTGTAAAAATGCAGAATATAATGGCTGTATTTAGAGATGCGTATCCGAAAAGTTGGATAGGTCGGAAAGTCATGGTTGTTAGTGACTATAAAGAGTCCTTGATGCGGTATGCTGATGGTCATAGTGAGAAAATCAAACTTCCGGTATCAGATGTTTTAAAATATGAATTGGAAGGCCACATATCTATAGTGGTGAGGCCTTCGGGTACAGAACCAAAGTTGAAGGTGTATTTATCTGTAACTGCAAGAGATAAAGAAAGCGCACTAGAGTTGGAGAACAAACTTTTGATAGATTTAGAAAAGATGTTGACTTTGTAATGATATGCTAAAATTAGTTTCAATGTGTGTGCTACCAAAAAAAGTTTTTTTGTCATGTGATTGCCTCAAATCCTGTTACTTTTTTCGTTTACTTGTTACTATCCACATACCTGACAGCAATAAGACGGCAACACAAGGCCGCATGGTAACTGGCTGGTGTTGATTGATGGCAACTGGTGCTATTTTAATGAGGTTTCAGATGGTGTACTGTGAGCTTTTGTGCAGGATGTGTGGATTTATGAGAATATTGGAAGGCGGCCAATGGGAGCGCTGGAACCGGATAAGAAGCGAGACGAGATGTGATTGGACTTGTTGATTGGTAGTTGTTCGCAGTGGTGACCGCTGATGTCCATGATCTGCATAGATATGCCGCAGTATGGCAGTGCGTCGACTTAAACTGCGTCTTGCCGCATCTGGATGGGGCCGAAACCCTGTCTCAACTGGATTATGCCGGAGGAAAGCAGGAGATCTTCACCGACAAGATAGTGGATGACATCTATAAGGAGCCCATCAAGCTCCCACGGTGTATCGCACTGTGAAAAAAGTCTCATGTAGGCAAGCCCGCAGAGTAAACGGCTGATCGATCATGACGAGTTCGGATTTCTTATTACACAATAAAAAATTATAGGAGAACAGACATATAATGTCTGCAGTGCATTCCGGTGAAATGACTCCGGATTGCCTGCAGACCCATTGCCGTTCATACAATAGACAGGGCAACCTACCCCAAACATCTACAATGACACATAAAGGAGCAGACTTAAGTCAATGAATGAGAGCAATCTGGCGGCGGCTCATGAAATCATTAACAATTAATTGTACCGTTCCCAAAGTTGTCATAATCTGTTTTCCAAGATAATCGCCTGCCACTACTGCATTTTTTGCCATTGCCATTTCATTTCCTCCGTAATATTGTACTTTCTTAGCATCATGTAACGGGTTTCGGAATTTATCAATGACCATCTCATATTGTTGATGTTTTAACATTGACAATTTAAGGTCTTACACAACCTGCGAAGTAGTAAAAAGATACCCTTTATTTCGTTCAGCAGTAATATTAATAGTGGTATCAACACCAATACCCAGTTTACTGCGCAGCTTTGAAATATGGGTCCATACGGCTCTGATATCATCGTTAGATTCCACTCCCCAGACTTTTTCATAAATAAACCTACTGGACAGCGCCGTGCCTTCATTTTGAACAAGCAGCAATAGCAGTGAGAATTCCTTAGGCGTCAGGCCCACATCAACTCCGTTCAAATAAGCACGTCCTTGTACCGTTTCAAGCTTAAGGGGTCCCCGTTCGATAGAAGTCATCACTTTTTGCTGGTTCAGTTGTTTTTCAAACATCTGCTCACGACGCAGCAGAGACAGAATTCTTGCATACAGTTCTTCCAGACGGTATGGTTTTGTCATATAGTCATCACCACCGGCCATCAGCCCCCCGACAATATCCTTTTGCTCTTTCAGACTGGAAAGCATTAGGATGGG
>Ga0153941_1000563_pt1 | contig 16253 bp, 19 predicted proteins | sample TSNJ025MetaG_FD_104733 | JGI IMG/M metagenome (GOLD analysis project Ga0153941, IMG submission 104733) | Attine ant fungus gardens microbial communities from New Jersey, USA - TSNJ025 MetaG | ecosystem: Host-associated > Fungi > Mycelium > Unclassified | place: USA: New Jersey, Brendan T. Byrne...
GAGCAGTCCTTTGTTCTATTCAAGGACAGATGATAATCTATAGGTAAAGATCAATGTTATGTACAAACATTGAGGACCTTGTATCTCTATAGGATCTTATTGCCTCAGGATCTATTTATAGCCAAAAGAAGTGCATTAAAAGAGCTTCATGATGGTCATTGAAGCAAATGATTATTTTAAGTAGTTCCCAAGATATTGGCAATTTAGTGTCTGGTGATTTGGTAATCATTGACTGATCTGCTGATAACTTGGTGAATACTGATCACTTTGAGATATTCTTGGTACTGTTTGAAAGGTCTTCTTAAGGGCTTTTAGTGACCATTTAGATTGTTGAAATTAGTCAAGTATTTCTAGAGTTATGGTCCAAATGAAGTTTGTGATACTCTTTATCTATGATGATAGGCAGTGGTAGGAGCTCTAGTCTTCTGCCTGGGATCAGGTCAGTTGGAGTGGCAGAGAGCTTCACCATATTAAACATGGGATAGAGTTTCTTCATCACTAGGGGCAGTTTGAGTCTATAGACTATAGATCCCACTTGTCATTCTACTTGGTAGGGTCTAAGTCTTCTGTACAATAGCTTGGTAGAGGGCCTTGTCATCTTGATATCCAAGACATCTAAGAACACTTGATCTCTGGGGCAAAATATTGGGGTAGGGGTTCTTCTCTAGTTGAAGTACCAGGCTATATCTCCTTGTGCCTTCTAGATTGTGAACTTTGCCTCCTTGATAGCTGTCTTCATCCATTCTGTAAACTCATTGACTATCTCTAGCCAGAAAGGATTCTGCCTTGGTTTGAAGCCCATATATGGGGTTTACCTGGTATTGAGCAAAAACAAAGTTTGCTAGGTTGCTGTATGGACATGATTATTATGCTAGAACTCTACCAAGGGTAGGAGATTGTACCAGTTGTCCTGTCATTTATTTACAAATATCCAGAGGTATTGGTCCAGTTCCTAGTTGACTCTCTCTGTTTGTTTGTTTGTCTGTCTGAGGGTACCAGGCCATGGATGATGCCAGTTATACATCTAATAGTCTATAGAGTTTCTTAGTAAATAGAGCTACAAACTACACTTCACAGTCTGAAACTATGCATCAAGAAAGGCCATGGAGTTTCTAGACATGATGGAGGAATAGCCTTGCTGTCCCTTTTGTGGTAACCATTGTATGAGCTGGAATAAAGTATGCTCTCTTGGACACCAAGTCAACTACCATCATGACCACATCGCATTATTTGGATTTGGGGAGTTCCACTACAAAGTCAATACTAAATGTATTCTACCGCTCTTCTAAAATAGAGAGGGGATGGAGTTTATCTGTTAGAGGATGTCTTACAGATTTGGTATGGAGATATAAGTCATAAATGCTAATGTACTAGTCTATGTACCTTGATATCTAGGACCTCCAGTAGTTGTGGGATACTAACTCTAGCATCTTCTGGCATCTAGGGTACCTTGCTATCTTGGAATTATAACACAGCAAGATGATCTGCCTTTATAGTTCTGGATTCTGGGGTATATAAATCTTGTCTTGGAAGTGGAGTAACCCATTAATATTGGACCACTCCAACAAGTATATTGATATGCTGGCAAACTAGTGGAGCTCTTGGACTGTTTTGGTGATGGGCTCTTCAAGATCTCCTTCACAATTGCTATAGTATATTTCAGACAGCACTTTCTGTTCGACCTCTGTTAGCTCTACTCTCTCAAGTATGCAAATGGCAAAAAGCTCTGGGTAGAGTAGGGTAATACCCTCGTTATTGCTAGTTCCAGTTCTGTGATCTGGTTTTTGGGATAGAGCATTGGGCTTTCCCATAAACTGTCCAGGGTGATAGCAGAGAGTGAAGTCAAAGCAGGTAAGGTACAAGGACCAACAAGCTTGATAACGGTTGAGTTTCTTGGCTGTTATGAAGTACTCAAGGTTCTTGTAGTCTGTCTAAATTTCTACTGGATGGGCTGCTCCTTTGAGAAAATACCTCCACTTTTCCAGGGCCTGGATAATAGCTAGTATCTCTTTGTTGTGGATTTTGTAATTTTGTTCTACTAGAAATAACAACTTGCTGTAGAAGGCCACCAGGTACCATTTACTGTCTGATGGGGGCTGCTGGAACAGGACTGCACCCATGGCAAAGTCCAAGCTATCGGCTTTGATCCTAAAGGGGTCCAAATCCTGAGGTAATACTAACACTAGAGCAGAAGTCACTGCTGTCTTGAGGTCATTGAAGGTCTTCTGCTCCCTTTTGGCCCATGTCTAGGCTTGATTAGAATAGGTGAGGTCAAAGAGAGAACATGCTATTATAAAGAAGCCTTGGATAAACCTTTAGTAGAAGTTGACAAACCTGAGAAAAGCCTGGATGTCTATCCAGTTCTCTAGGATAAACCATTTGTAGACTCTAGCTACCTTGATGGGGTCTATAGAGACTTTATTCTCTGAGATAACAAGTCCCAGGTATTTGATCTGCTTCTTCTAGAACTTGCATTTCTCAGGGTATAGAAATAGCTTGTGTTTGGCTAGGATCTACAACACTCTCCAGATGGCTCATGTATGCTCTTCTATGGATCTGGTAAAGATAAGGATGTTGTTCAGGTAGACTACCACTATACCCTTAGCAATGAAATCTCAGAAGATATCATTGATTATTGTTTGGAAGATGGCCAGGCTGTTGGTTATTCCAAAGAACATTACAAGAGACTCAAACAGACTACAGTTGGTGTGGAAGACAGTCTTCCACTTATTGTCAGATTTGATATGAATGTTATTAAACCCCTACTGGATGTCAAGCTTGGTAAAGTACTTGGCTCTGCAGAGTTGTGAGACAAGCTCAGAGATTAAGGGGAGGGAGTATTTGTTCTTAATAATTATGGAGTTGAGCACTTGGTAGTCTTGGACCAATTAGAGAAAGCTGTTCTTTTTCTTAATAAAGAACACTGGGGCTACTATAGGGGACTTGGATGGTCTAATATGTCTAGTCCACAGGTTCTCTTCTAAAAAGGTGTAAAGTTCTCTCTGTTCTACCAGGAATAAAGGATATACCTTAGAAAACTTGGGTTCTGAGCCCAGAAGGAGTTTGATAGCATAGTCCCAACAGTGGTGCTCCAGGAGAGTATCACAAATAGCCACTTACTGATTTGTGATTGCTTGATTTGATAATCAAAGTGTTCAAAAAAGCAAAATTAGACAAGCAGCAAAAGATGTTGTTAAGTCTGAGGTTTATCCTCAGACATACAGTTCTTAAATATATAATTGTGGTGGTCTATGTACCAGGACAGCCTACCATATGATCACTACCTATTGTTCTATATATAGAAGTACTATTGTTCTTGAAATAGAGATAACCTAACCATCTTAGGGCAGTCCTTTGTTCTATTCAAGGACAGATGATAATCTATGGGTAAAGATCAATATCATGTGCAAATATTGAGGACCTTGTATCTCCATGGGATCTTATTGCCTCAGGATCTATTTATGGCTGAAAGAAGCATATTGAAGAGAGCTTCACAATGGTCATTGAAGCAAACAATTACATTAAGCAGTTCCCGAGGTATTGGTGATTTAGTATCTGGTAACTTGATGATCACTGACTGATCTGCTGATAACTTGGTGAATACTGATTTCTTTGAGACATTTTTGGTACCATTTGAAAGGTTTTCTTAAGGGCTTTTGGTAGCTATTTAAATCATCAAAATCGGTCAAGTATTCCTGGAGTTATGGTCCAAATGAAGTTTGTGACAAAGGGTATCAAAGTCTTCCTTAGCAAACATGGCTTCAAATCCCTAGGTATAGTTAGGCAATAGGCTATAGGTAGCCTAGGCTTCTGCACTGCAATGGGCTTCTTTTACCAGATGCTAAGAGACAGTAGCAGTGGATTGGAGCTTCTCAGCAGAGGGACTTGATAGCAACTGTATTATGAACAGCTTGTCTTTGAGCTCCCAGTCATGTCTATCAGTCCTGATCAGAAGTTCTCTTTTATCAGTATCTTCTACTAGCATGGGCAATTCTCTGTTCTAACAGGCACTTATGGCTTAGACTTCCTGTCTTTTCTGTGTAATATATTTCTTTTGTATCATTCAATATCCTTTATACTGGGGTGAACAATGAGTCATTAGTACTTTATTTTTTTGCTAGTCAACCTCCAGATTGTGATCCTTAAGCCAAGGGTATTCCAGTATCAGGTCTTGTTTCCCTAGACTAGAGACTGTAAAGAGCATTCACTCTGAGTGAGTATTGTACCAAAGGACGACATTCATAACTTTAGGGATTTATCTGGCTTCATTAGGGGTACTATCTATATTGAACATGGGTATTAGGCATAAGATACTCTAGGTATTCATTCCTTTATTGTAGACAAAGTCCCTGTCAATGAAACTTCCAGTTGCTCCACAGTCTAGAAGTGCCTTGACAGAGTGGATCTTGCTGGTATTAGTGGTGCAGAACTCTATAATAAGGATCAAAGAGACTCTGCATATGTTTAGTACACTTACAGAGAGTTGCTTTGGGAGTCTCTTCTCCTATTTCGGTCTCTAAGTTATGGGTATTGTGGCAGGAGAGGAGAGGGATATGACTATAGATTCACATGCACTTGTATTGGATTCTTCTATATCAAGTATACAGAACCTATTTACTAAGGGCAACCAGGGCATACTATTCACCAGCTACATCATGCAAAATCCTCCTCTACAGGAGAGTTCTCTTCTTTGGAAACTATGTCTTTCAAAGCCAAGAGATCTTCTATCAGTTCCTTCTGTTGTTCTGCCATCAACAGCTTTATATCTATCTAGTAGGGATAGTCCTTTACCAGATAGTTTGCATCTCTGCACCTGTAGCAGCCTTTTGGGGGTGCAGTGTTGGTATACGGTTGTAAGGACTTAGAGCTTAACTAAGATGGTTGTTTAGGAAAAACTCAATAGAGTTCTTTATTGGATTTTACTAGATATTTATATAAATATTAGATAGTCTATGTGCCTATCTCCTGCAATCACATGACCCTTACTAGTAACTATACATATCTTACATAATCCTTCCTATATTATTTATATCTTTCCTATATTGTATTCTTGGATATTTTCTATTAAGTTGATGAATGCATGAGAAATAGTTTTCTTCTTAGAAGTTATCTCATAACATGTGGGGCAGAGCTTCTAGGTGGTGTTGATGTCCATAGCCATAGATGGGGTTGAAGGAGGAGAACATGAAGGTAAAGGGGTTAAAGCCAGCAAGGGGTAAGCCACAAGTGGAGAGAAGTAGATGACTAACAAGGGGGTGGATGAGTTGGAGTAGAGCAAAAGAAGAGTTGCCATTGGTTGGGCTGAAAGACCTTATTTGCCAGGCAAGCTTAGTCTACCCTTCTAGTAGCTTCATACCATGCCTCTGGGTCTATGTTACTAGAGTATCCGACTGGCATAGTTGCAATCTGATTTTGGATGCCCATCTTCAATCCTCTCTGGAATTTGATGACCAGGGTTCTCAGATCAGAGTAGCCAGCATTCAAGACCAGGGTCTGGAAGAAGTCCAGATAGTCCTCTACTGTCCAATCATTCTAGTAGTAGGAGGACCCTTCCAAAGTGTTGGTAGTATCTGTGTTATGAGAGCCCCAAGAAGAAAACAGTCTTCCATATATTTAAACACTTAATCTAAAATCTCAAGTTATACAATGAGGTCAAGGTATAAATAGCATGGGAACTTAGAAAACCAAATCACGTGACAAGATCAAGTGACCATAGAATATTCTGGAAGAACATGTAATCATGGACTAGTAGTAGTACAGCCACTGTAAAATAGTATAAGTAGTAGTCCAATCCAAGAAAGAACTTCATTGAGTTCTTCTTGAACATCCACCTAGGGTGATCACTAAGAGCATTTACTGCCTATCGATAACATAAGAACTCAATACCCCACTGTTGACCCTGTACCTCACAGCCTCAACATTCTTATTTACATTTACTCTTTTATCATCCTCGCTAACAGGCACAGTGCTCAAAAGCATCTTGGATAGTAGGCCCTAGCTGTAAAGAGAACTTCACTGTCAGTTAGGAACAGTGGGTAGACAGCCTAGACAAAGCTTGTGTCCCTGCCTAAGACCTGATCTCTATACTGAGCAGACTTGTAACTAGTTCTTTCACTATCAGCTCCATGCTACCAATCCATTATGACTGGTCTATGCAGGAGAACAACGGAAATCTCCTAAAGGCCTGTCTAGCTTAGGGATTCCCTTCTTAGGGATAATATCGTTTCACCCTTCTTAGTTGGTAATTAGCTATAAGTACAAATGAAGAAGATCACTCGTCCTCTTATGAGGAATTATCATCACTGTTGCCATCATCATCATCATTACCATCATGTATGTCCTACCAACAACAGCAACAAGAGGAACCTTCCCTGGCACCCATCTCTTGAGAGGAGCAACTCCTTGCCATGATTGCAACCCTGCAGCAGCAGGTTAGTACCATGCTCCTTCAGCAACAAGGAAGTAGAGTAGAGATCGTGAAACCTCAAGTCTTTAGTGAAAGGATGGAGGAGGTAAGTGCGTTCATTAATGTAGCTTGCTTATATATAAGGATGAAGATGGCAAAAGAAACAGCAGCAACCCAGGTAGCCTGGGTATTATCATATGTGCAGGGAGAAGTAGTAGAGGCATGAAAGGACAATCTACTGGACAAACTGGCCAAGGAAGAGTTAGAGGTAGAATTAATAGAGTAGTTGTTTACTAAGATAAGGGACAACTTTGGGGAGACATTGGAAGAAGAAAGGAAGATAGAACAGCTGAGAACAATTGAGCAAGGGGGAAGGACCTGCAACAAGTATATGCAGGAATTTAAAAAGGTCACCAGGAGGAGCAGCTATGAGAGAAGACCCCTCATTAAAGAGTTTAAGAGAGGACTAAATGGGAGTATTAGAAGGAAGTTGGCAGAAGCAGAAGAACCACCAACCACTATTAGAGAGTGGCAGGAAAGAGCGGTGAGGTTAAATAGAAACCAGAGGCAAAGCAGAATAGAAGAAAGAATGTTGGAGAGGAATGTAGCATGCCCAGGGGGAAATGCATAGCCAAGAGGAGAAGAATCATATGGAAGAAGGGGGGGACAAATAACATGGAGAATGGGGAGAGGATACAGAGGAAGAGAAGAAGGAAACACATCTAATAGAGGAGGAGCTCAAATGGGTCCAAGAAGAGACCCAAACACAATGGATATAGACAGAGGAAGGGAGGGGATAGGACGTGCTATATATGCAGAAAGTAGGGCCATATAGCCAAAAATTATTGGGAAAGACACAAAGGAAGGGTAGCGGAAATACTGCATGAGTCAGTAAAAGAAAGTAGAAAACAGTAAGCTCTTAGCTGGCCTCCAATAATTTGTATAGTGTATTGTGCCCAGAAAAGCTGGGCAATAAATCAAAGTTTACCAATACAACTGAGAGAGTAAGAGATATATGATGCACACTCCAGCCACTAAGAGAAGTTTGGATGAAGGTGGGGCTAGAAAAGTTGGAAAGCCATAAGAGGATAGCAGTGAAAGCATTACTAGACAATGGGGCAACAGGTCTATTCATGGACACAACCTTTGCCAGAGAAAAGGGGTTTAAAATGGAGAAGTTAAAAAACCCCCTGTTAGTTAGAAATGTGGATAGCACAGTAAATGCGGGAGGAGCTATAACACATCAAGTGGAATGCAACATGTTTTTCAAAGAACATATGGAAAGGGCGAGAATAGATGTATGTAACTTAGGAAAAACAGAGGTGATACTGGGAATACCGTGACTAGCAGCCCATAACCCAGAAATAGATTGGGAGGAAGGAAAGGTAGAAATGATGTGCTGTCCACCTATATATGGAAAGAAAAAGGAAGTAAAGAAAGTAGAGAGGGACAAGGACAAAGAAATGTTGAAAAAACTGGTGCCTAAAAGGTTTTGGAGGTGGGGAAAGGTATTTGGAAAAAAGAAGTTGGAAAGGATGCCAGTACAAAAAACCTGGGACCATGCCATAAAGTTGAAGGAAGGATTTATACCAAAAAAGAGAAAGGTGTACTCACTGTCCAGGGAGAAAAGGGAGGAGGTGCAAGTATTTGTAGAAGACCAGCTAAGAAAAGGATACATCTGACTTTCCAAGTCATCCCAAACATCACCAGTACACTTCATAGCAAAGAAGGATGGTACATGGAGAATAGTACAGGACTATTGACACATAAATCAGTGGACAATAAAGAATGGGTACCCCTTACTTCTCATTGCGGATATACTGGATGGGATAGGAAAGAGGAAGGTGTTTATGAAGCTGGACCTGAGGTGGGGATACAATAACATCAGGATCAAAGAGGGAGATGAGTGGAAGACAGCATTTATAATGTATATCGGAGCTTACGAACCCATGGTTATATACTTTGGGTTAACAAACTCTCCCACTACCTTCTAAACAATAATGAACAACCTATTCAGAGATCTCATAAACCAAGGAGACATGGTGACATTCATCAATGATATCCTAGTAGCCACAGACACTGAAGAGAAACACAATGAGTTAGTAGAGGAGGTACTAAAAAGGTTAGAGGAGAACAATCTATTTGTAAAGCCCGAAAAGTGTAAATGGAAAGTAAGAGAGATAGAATTTCTAGGAGTAGTAACTGGTCCAAGAGAGATAGAAATGCCAAAGGAAAAAGTGGAGGAAGTACTAAACTAGCCAGCACCCCGAAATGTCAAAGAAGTACAGAAGTTTTTAGGCCTCGCCAATTATTACAGAAGATTTATAAAAGACTTCACTAGGTTAGCAGCACTACTGCATGTACTGGTCAGGAAAGAGCAGAAATGGAAATGGGAAAGGGAACAGGAGGAGGCATTTGAAAGGCTTAAGATGGTATTCACCACAGAGCCTGTCTTAGCTATTTTAGATATCAATAGGGAAATGAGAGTGGAGGCAGATGCTTCAGACTATGCAATGGGGGGAGTATTGTTGACAAAGTGTGAGGATGGAAAGTAGAGGCTGGTGGTCTTTATCTCTAAATTGTTGAACACTACAGAGCAAAATTACGAAATTCATGATAAAGAGATGCCAGCAGTTATTAGGTGTCTAGAAGCATGGAGGCACTACTTGGAGAGAGCAAAACTCAAATTTGAAATCTGGACAGACTATAAGAACCTCCAGTATTTTATGACAAGTCAAAAATTAAACCATAAACAAGTGAGATGGATCCTATACCTGTCATGATTTAATTTTATATTAAAACATGTTCCAGGAAAGAGCATGGGGAAGGCAGACAGACTAAGCAGGAGACCCGACTGGCAGGAGGGAGTGGAAAAGGACAATGAGGACCAGAAACTGATAAAACCAGAATGGATTAGAGGAGCTGAACCAATGATAGAGAAAGGAGACCTAAAGGAAAGAATCAAAAGGGCGTAGGAAAGGAATGAAAGGGTAGTAAAAGCAGTAAAAGAGCTGAAGAGGGCAGGAATAAAGATGCTGAAAGATGAAGAATGGGAAATAGAGGATGGAATAGTAACAAAAGAAGAGAGGATATACATGCTAGAAGGGGAACTCAGAGGGGAGATAATACGATTGTACCATGACACCCCAGTAGGAGGACACAGAGGGAGATGGAAGACAACAGAATTGGTCACCAGAAATTACTGGTGGCCAGGAGTAATAAGAGAGGTAGAAAGATATGTGGATAGATGCAATGCTTGTCAAAGATACAAAAATTGAAGTGAAGTACTAGCAGGAAAGCTAATGTCCAACACAATCCTAGAAAAACCACGGAGCCATATCTCAGCAGATTTTATCACCAAACTGCCATTAGCCCAGGGATATGATGCTATCTTAGTAGTATGTGACCAGTTTAGTAAAATGGCGCATTTCATAGCAACAACAGAGAAAACATCAGCAGAAGGACTTACAAAGTTGTTTTGAGATCATGTATGGAAGTTGCACAAGCTTCTAGAAAGCATCATATCAGATAGGAGAGTATAGTTTGTGGTGGGAATGATGAGGGAGCTGAATAACTTGCTGGGAATCCAGACGAAACTCTCAACAGCCTATCACCCTCAAACAGATGGGCAGATAGAAAGGATAAACCAGGAGTTAGAACAATACCTGAGGGTCTTCATTGACCATAGACAAGGACAGTGGCCGGATTGGTTAGGAACGGTAGAGTTCGTGTACAACAACAAACTCTACACAGCAACAAAAATATTGCCATTCAAAGTGAACTATGGTCAGAATCCAATGATGGGGTTTGAAGGGAGGAGAAAGGGGAAGTACGAAGTAGTGGGGAAATTTGTAGAATGAATGAAGAAAATCCAGAAGGAAGCAAAAGCAGCACTAGGGAAAGTACAGGAAAAAATGAAGAAGTTTGCGAACAGAAGGCGAAAGGAGGAAGAAGAATACAGAGTAGGGGACTTAGTATTGCTTAGTACAAAAGACTTAAAATGGCAGATGAAGGGAAGGAGATCAGAGAAATTGACAGAGCATTTTGTGGGCCCCTACAAAGTTAAGGGAATCATCTCTAGCAACACAATAGAGTTGGAACTACCTAAGTCTATTAGAATACACTCTGTGGTTAACATAAGTAGAGTACAATTCTATAAACCACAGGTAGAAGAGCAGAAGAAGACACCACCAAAACCAGTTATTATTGAAGGAGAAAAGGAATTTGAGGTAGAAAAAATCATAAACAAAAGAACAGTTAGGGGGAAGGAAAAGTTTCTGGTAAGGTGGAAGGGGTATATGGCGGAAGAAGATACTTGGAAGAATAGGGAAAACTTGGAGAATGCAAAAGAGTTAGTAGAAGAGTTCAAGAGAATATACAGAGAAGAGGTTGAAGAACTAAGGCAACAGAAGAAAGAAGAAAAAGAAAAGAAATTTAGTTGGGAATTACCTAGGGAGTTCACAGCAAAATTGCTATATGGTTGGGAAAAAAAGAGGTATAAAAGGGAAAGGGAAAAGAGGTGGGACGAAAACTGAAGTTGATGGAAAAATTCCTTGGGATGAGGAAATTTGAAGGAAGGGCCATGTTATAAGAGCCCCAAGAAGGAAATGGTCTCCCATGTATTTAAACACTTAATCCAAAATCTCAAGTCATACAATAAGGTCAAGGTATAAATAGCATGGGAACTTAGAAAACCAAATCACGTGACAAGGTCAAGTGACCATAGAATATTCTGGAAGAACATGTAATCATGGACTAGTAGTAGTACAGCCACTGTAAAATAGTATAAGTAGTAGTTCAATCCAAGAAAGAACTCCATTGAGTTTTTCTTGAACATCCACCTAGGGTGATCACTAAGAGCATTCACTGCCTATCAATAACAGTCTGCCTCTGTATTGACAGAAAAGAATTGGGCCCAGAACTGCTGTTTGAAGGCCAACCAAGACTAAAGAGAGAAAATACTAGTGTCTGCCTTTTAGTAGAAGAGGTTTTTGGACCATTTTGCTACATATCTGCTCTTGAAAAATGTCAGGGCCCAGAAGATCTGCTCTTGGTCCAAGTCAAATTACTCTGGAGCCAACTGCATATAGAGGGTACAAGAATTCAAGAACATTTGACTGTAATTCTGCTCTCCATTAAAGTTTGGTAAAAAGGGAAGCTTTGGCCATACCCACAAGTGAGAGGGGACCAGTGCCAGAGAAGGCAAAAGCAAGGGCTGAGAGGTACTAAAGATAAAGAGGCATTTGTGACCAGGGTAGAAGAGGAATGCAAGACTAGCTAGATGAGCTGTTGAAGCTGGGCTGTCAGGAAGGCAAGAGCAGTATTGATATTGTTTTTGGAAATGTTTTATCTCTTGGTGAGCTCCTGTAGATGGTGTTGGAGGTAGCTTAGGGTATCAACTAGGCCCTCAGGTTTCTCCATTGGTGCTAATATACTTGAGAAGTGGAGTTATGGAAAGAGTTGAAATAGGCAAAGAAGGGCTGCTAGTGGATGGCTATCTGTTGTGTTTGCTCAAGGCTCTGTTTGAGAGAACCTATTCTACTATAAAGGCAACTAGAGTGGAGTGACTCCTCCAGGAGAAACTTCAGTATATAAATAAACTCTAGAATGCATTACAGCTCATCTCCAGGAGAAATCTCAAAGAATAGGATAAGGCTCCTAGAGGGTAATCTACACTATATATACAAGTCCCCTTGACTACAGAATGTCTTGGACATCAGGAACAGAAATGTAGGAGTAGACAACTAATTAAATATGAGATAATTGGAATTTAATTAGTTGTAGGGTTGCTCTGGTATACTACCACTAGTGCATTAGGAGTGGACTTTGGTGTGGTCCCCTTACATATACTGCACTTTATGTAGTTGCTGCTACTATAGCAGAAGAAAACCAGCCAAGAACTGAATAGTAGTGGGCTCTGGAGCTAGAATAGAGAGCTAAAAGTCTAGCATTAGAAGAGGGGGAAAAACAAAAAGAAAAGAACTAATGTGTGCTATAGTAACTTAGCCTGAGATGACTTAATTATACTCCTGGTCCAAGTTGACAAGAAGAACTCAATAAAGTTCCTATTAGATTGTATACTACTTATACAACTACTACATGGTCTGTGCACTACTCTCCTATACTTATCATGTGACTCTATCATGTGGTGTGACACTGTGACATCCTGACATATGACTATGATATATGACATTTGTCATATAACACTTTCCCATACTTCTTCCTTATGTACTAAGTCTAAATAAGAAAAAAGAAAAAGAAAAGAAAAGAAATATAAATGATAACTTAGCTGTTTTGCCAAGTTATGATATGTGCAGTCAGACTATATTTAATTTTCATATCAAAAAATGGTTTCTAAACACTTTTGTAATAGATAGCAATGTGAAAATGTCAAAAATTATTTTTATATTCTTGTCTTATCCTATATATTAAATTTGGCAGACAACCACTTATCCTATCCAAGTTGCAGAACAGGGCTTTATTTCTCTTGTTTACTTTCCCTTTTCCATTTTCTGTAAGGGGACTGCATCAAAGTCTACTCCTGATGCACTAGTAGTAGTATACTAGACTGACCCTACAACTAATTAAATTACAATTACCTTATACTTAATTAGTTGCCTACTTCTATATTCCTGTCCTTGACTGTTAGAACGTTCTGTAACTAGGAGACTTGTATATATAGTGTAAATTACCCTCCAGGAGCTTCATCCTATTCTCTGAGGAATCTTCTGGAGATAAGTTGTAATGTACTCTGGACTCTATTTATATACTGAGAAATCTCCTGGAGTCACTCTACTCTGGTTACCTTTATATTTTCCCTTTCTACTTAAGTAGTCTTGTAACTACCATAGTCTACCACCAAGCCTTATGCAATAAAACATTAATTTAAAAATGAAAAAAGAGCTGCCTTTAAGTATATTATTTTCTGAAAATTTATACTGAAATTTGTAGAATTCAAAAGTGTATTGTGAGTATGATATCTTTACAGGAGTGTATCAAATTCCCATACCTGTTGCCTGCCCATTATCTATTACTTATTAATTGATAATTGATTGATCTTACACTATGGGCAAACAACTGTCAAATGAAGTCACAAGGTTTGATGTCAAGTGATCTGTTAAGTGGTTTGTCAGCTTAGTTGTCAATACAATATACTATGTCATATGTCACACCTTTTATTATCATTTATTTTTCTAGGACTTTAACTTTTGTGTACCCACTGTCTCAATCAAATACCATTATAGTAAGTCAATATATACTCAGACATCACTAAAAGGTGAACAAATGGTCTATTTACCTATAGTAAGTCAATATATACTAGATATAGACATAAGTACATATCAACAGAGATAATTGCTTATACTCATCTTAGACATCACTGCAAGGTAGATGAATGAGGTAGTACTATATACTGGAGGAATATATATATAGATAAAAGAAAAGAGTACCTGTACAGGCACAAGATACCTATATTGGTATAAGACTAGAAATGGAATGGAAAAGATGAGCAATTAGTCAGACTGGTATAACTAGTGTAGTACTCTCTATTGATAGCCACCACAAAATACCATCTTTGTTTTGTTATTATATCTAACAACTAAACCTTCCAAGGCAATTTGGTCTTAGCAACCAACAGGATCAGCTGGCTATTACCTCAGCATTAATGGCTACAAGTGAGGTGTTATACTCAGTCTCTTGATTATGCCAACTGATGAGCATTCTTCTTTCATAGCCAAATATAACCCAGTTATCTTGTCCTTATACAATACATGCAATTAAGAAGGAGAAGACAATGGAAGTGTACTAAATTAATTAATACCTTGAATGAGAATTATTACCTCCACTTCTGGAAGTGTCCAAGCAAGGCTAAGTAATTTATCTATGCTAAAGTCCACAAAGATGCTACCCAACTGGAGAACAGATACAAGCTTCATACAATATGTTGAGGCAGAAAAACAGCAAGAAATGCCCAGAAAAGTGGATCACAGACTTTACTAAAGGCAACACTAGGAAATAGAACTTCTGTTGTGTAACTCAAGTTGAGTTAACTCAGCAGCTAAGTCTTTGAGGGTTACAAAGAAAACTCAATGGGGTTTTCGATCAATTGTGCTACCTACTTATACAAGTATGTTATTTGCCCTTATTTATATTGATGGTATTCTATAGTCAACTAAGAGACTGTTAGTTCTATTCTCTTGTCTATCATTCTATAAATAGATCTTCCTATAGTTGAGGCAACTCATAACAACTTCCTGACCACCAGGATGAATAAACATAACAAAGCTCAACCAATGTATATAAAAGGAGAAACATTGCTATCTATTTTTGGTTATTCTATCACCCTATTTGTAAGAGCAATCAGGACAATTCTAAACTATATCTCTATATTGGTGAGTATAGAGCAAGATTTTACCCCCAAGAGTCAATCACATGCCCATGTGGCAAATAAGATCTTGAGACTAGAACTCATATTCTTACAGAGTGCCCTAGGTCTACAGAAATCCAAGTGATACTTTCTCTATGCTTAGATAACCTTATTAAGTTTCTTACATCTAATCCCACTGCATTTGCCTTCACACAACCCAGAGAGCCCTCATAGCTCCCCAAATTAGTCAAAATATACTCCCTACTCTCTTTTCTCTTTGAAAACAAACCTTAATATATGAAGCTCTATCTGTACCTATATCCTGCGACTTACCTTGTCTCTAGCCCTATACTGCCTCTTTTCCTATATATTTTTCCCTGCTTCTGTTCTATTCTACTTTTGTTTCATTATATTTGTATATTTATTAGAGGCACTAAGCCTCTGTAGTCAGTAGACTTTGTATTAAAAATCATTGGTTGAAAATTAAATAAAAAATCAAAAATAGTGAGAATTATTATTGTACCAAAGTTCTGCTTGTTTGAGTCTCAGTCTTAAATCTTCTATTTGGTTCTGCAGTACTGCCTCTCGTGAAGTACTCTACTGTTGTTGCTTTGATCACCCAAGTTTTTCCACATCAAGCTGACCCTTAAGTCTCCTCTATTGCTGCTACCTCAGACTGGAAAAGACTCTCAATGTGCTGAAGATACTGTGTGTTGATGAGAGAGTATCCAGGTGTATATGTGTGAGGGTTATCAGGATCTGTGGTGTAGGTGAACAGTGTCGAGAATCAGGTCAGTGCATAAATTGTTGATTTTTAAAAAAAATTAGGTCACTGTGACAAGTGTCACGCATATAACCGACATAGCCGATTAATCTGACAGATCACTTGACATCAAACCTTGTGACTTCATTTGACAGTTGTTTGCCCGTGGTGTCAACACCTTTCTCTTTCTTCTTATGTTACTGCATATGATGATCGGTAATTGTCCGGGAGCCAAGGCGCATATGTTCTTTGATTGAACTATTTGAGCGTTCAGGATGTATGACGACGTGTTAACGCTGTATGATTACAGCAGCTTGCTGCATGATCTATCTAGAATTCTACATCGGACTGGCGCGTTATTCAGAATGACTCAGATTAAGAATCTTCCCATGGTGTCCTTCCTACTCGCCCTTCTGAAGCATCCTGTTTTCCTGCGAGACAATATAAAGTATCTTCAAAAAATGTGATATATTACCAACTTCCCTCCAGCTTTTTCTTCCCTCCAGAGGGAGACAATAAACCGGAAGTAGTGACCTCGTATCTTGGGGACGAACAAGGTCACACAGAGAAAGCGCCGGCAAAGAAGACGAATACGTAATTCTTGCCAAGTAAACGAGTTCTTCGGTTGTCTGTGACCTTAGGCCTCGGAGTATCTAGCCTGGAAAATGGTATAGGGAAAAAGCACCTCCTGGGACTGGATGCCATTACAACATTCTTAA
>Ga0153941_1000565_pt1 | contig 16220 bp, 13 predicted proteins | sample TSNJ025MetaG_FD_104733 | JGI IMG/M metagenome (GOLD analysis project Ga0153941, IMG submission 104733) | Attine ant fungus gardens microbial communities from New Jersey, USA - TSNJ025 MetaG | ecosystem: Host-associated > Fungi > Mycelium > Unclassified | place: USA: New Jersey, Brendan T. Byrne...
CTGTCGGGATTGGATACGGCAAGCCTGGATTTGGTCATTCTTGAGAACGTGGGAAACCTGGTCTGTCCGGCGGAGTTTGATACCGGCGCCTCCAAGAACGCCATGATCCTCAGCGTGCCGGAGGGGGACGACAAACCACTGAAATACCCGCTGATGTTCTCTACTTGCGACGCGCTGATTATCAATAAAATTGACACCATCGCGAGCTTTGACTTCGATCTTGCCGCGGTCAAGGAACGCGTAAAAAAACTCAACCCGGACATCGCCATATTTGAAATCTCGGCGAAAACCGGGCAGGGCGTGGAGAAGTGGGCAGCTTGGCTAGAAACGCAAGTGAATCAATGGAATCAAGCATAATAGAAAAGGAGTAGATGCACATGAAATTTGACAACATTATACTGGAAAAAGAAGGAGGGATTGCGACTCTCACCATCAACCGGCCCGAAGTGCTCAATGCGTTGGATGGCAAAACCTATGGGGAGATCGACGCCGCCTCGGATGAAATCCGAGAGGATAAATCAATCCGCGTGCTGATCATCACCGGCGCAGGAAAGGCGTTTGTGGCCGGTGCGGACATCGCTTTCCTGCGCGGCCTGTCCGGGCCGGAAGCTCGCTTCTACAGTGACCGCTGTGGCCGCACCATGCGCAAGCTGGAACTGCTGGAAATTCCCGTGATCGCGGCTGTCAACGGGCCAGCCTTTGGCGGCGGCTGCGAACTGGCTCTGGCCTGCGACATCCGGCTCGCCGCGGAGGGCGCCCAACTGGGCCTGCCAGAGGTTAGCCTTGGCGTCATGCCCGGCTGCGGCGGCAACCTGCGGCTCACCGCCTTAGTGGGGGCCGGCAGAGCCCGGGAGATGATCTACACTGCCGCCCGGATTTCCGCCGAGGAGGCATACCGCATCGGCCTGGTCAACCATGTCTGCCCGGCAGACCAGCTGATGAATGAGGCCCGGGCGCTGGCTGGGAAGATCATGAAAAACGCTCCCCGCTCAGTGGAATATGCCAAGTACGCAATCGACCAGGGGCTGCAAATGGACATAAACGCCGGTATGCGCATGGAGGCCGATCTGTTTGGCATGTGCTGCGCCACCGAGGACAAAAACGAGGGAACACAGGCATTCCTGGACAAACGGAAGCCTGTGTATCGGGGGGAATAGGGCGGCTGCGCCTGAAAGTAAGATTGGAGGGACAATATGGGTAAATGGGAGAAGACGACCTGCGCCATGTGTGGGATTACCTGCGGGCTGGAGATGTATGTGGAGGATAACCGCATACAGAAAATCCGGCCTGACAAATCAAATCCCCGCAGTCAAGGGTATTGCTGCCGCAAGGGGCGCAGCAGTATACACTGGCAGCACAACCCGGGTCGGCTGAAGTACCCGCTGAAGCGAGCCGGAGAGCGAGGCGAGGGGAAGTGGGAGCGCATTTCCTGGGAGCAGGCGCTCACCGAGATCTCAGACAAGCTAAAAGCAATCTTGGCCGAACACGGTCCCCGGGCTTTCGCCATCCAGGGCGTTGGCGGTCAGGCATGTCAAAACGAAGTAGCCTTCGGCACCACGCTACTGCGGGCGTTGGGTTCCCAGTACTACTACAACGCTCTGGGCATGGAACTGACCGGCTTCTATTGGAGTTACGGCCGGGCTCTTGGTAAACAGTGGACATTCTGCGAACCGGACGAAGAAAACTGCGACACATTCGTGGCTTGGGGCTGGAACCCTTATGTCACGCACCAGATGACACAGTCCAAACGGACACTCAAGCAAATCTCCGAGGATCCAAACCGCAAACTGGTCTCAGTGGATCCTCGCCTGTCCGAGACTGCCAGGGTAGCCGACGTCCATATGCATCTGCGGCCGGGTTCCGACGCCTTGTTCATCCGCACACTCATCGCCATTATCCTCAAGGAAGGCTGGCAGCATCAGGACTATCTGGATAAGTACGTGCTGGACTTCGACAAGATCCGCCCCTGGTTTGAAGGCTTTGACATTGAGGGCGGCTGCCGTGTATGCGAGCTAACCTATGAGGAGATGCGGTCTTACGCCCACTTGTTCAGCCACAGCAAATGGGCGATGCATACCGACCTGGGCGTACTCTGCAACCGGCAGAGCACCTTGGTCACCAGTCTTCAGATCATGCTGCTGGCTGTCTGCGGGCGGCTTCTGGTTCCCGGTGGCAACGTGGCCTACGGCTTTGTGGTGCCGTGGGGCTCCCACTCGGATGAACGGGAGGAGCGGCATTGGCGCACCCCCGCTACAAACTATGGCAAGATCATGAACATGTACCCGCCCAACATCATCCCGGAAGAGGTCCTGAACGACCGTCCGGACCGGCTGCGGGCCATGATTCTCACCCAATGCAACCCTTTGCGGTCATGTGCCGACACAACCGCCCAGACCGCGGCATACAAGCACTTGGAATTGCTGGTGGTGGACGACATCGCCATGACCGAGACCGCCAACATCGCCGATTATGTACTGCCCGGCACTACCGGATATGAATCCTACGACGCCTCTTATTATGCCTGGACTTTCCCGAAAATCTATTTTTGCATGAAACATCCCGTTGTCCAGCCCGAATGGGAACAGAAAGAACTAGGTGAATTCTGGACACTGCTGGCGGACAAAATGGGCGTGATTCCGGAGATCCCCGACTATCTCTATAAAGCCGCTAAGAAATCCCGGACCGAATACGCCCAGGCGTTGATGACATTCTTCGGGGAGAACCCCAAAGCTTCCAAAATGCCCACTTTCATCATCGGCAAGACCTTGGGTAAGGAAATGGGCTCTCATCACAAGGCCTGGATCTGGGGTATTATGATGCTACTGCCGAAGTCCTTCCATCCTAAAGCTGCCCTTGCGGGTTACAAGCCGGGACCTCTTTTGGGGGATCAAATCTTCCAAGATCTCATCGACCATCCGGAGGGGCGCTGGGTCGGCGAGGAACTTGTTACCCTAGAGGAGCAGATGGGCAAGATTCAGCACGAAGATAAGAAAATCCATCTGTTCGAACCGGAGTTGGATGAGTGGATGAAGGAAATCACCCCGGAGCTGGAGGATGCAGCTCTGAACGGCACAGCCGAGTTCCCGATGACTTTACAGGCAGGACGCCACATCGAGGCAGGGATGAACGGTCTCATGCGCAACCCCTACACCCATACGGCCCGCAACCCCTGTTCACTGGCTATCCACCCCGACGATGCAGAGGCATACAATATTGCCGATGGCCAGATGGTGCGGGTGACCACCGACTCGGGCAGCATCGACATCGAGGCGGAATACACCTACGAAGCCCGGAAGGGGTTCATGATGATTCCTCACCACTTCGGTTTTACCTTTGACGGCAAGACTTACGGTGTCGGCGTTAACAAGCTGACCAACAAGCTGGCAAGGGATCGCATTGCCGGAACGCCACACCACCATAACGTGAAATGCCGCGTCGAGCCCATTGAAGGAGGTGCCACCCAGTGAGTACAGCAAGACAATCCGTACAGTCGGTGAAAGAGGCGTCGGGAAGCCTTTTGGAGGCTTTCCTTGCCGTCCAGGAAGCGGAAGGTTATCTCACCGAAGCGGCGCTGAAAGCGGTGTCGGAAGCTTACGCCATTCCGATGACCCAGATCTATGAGACCGCCAGCTTTTACAGCATGTTCCGCTTCGCGCCGGCGGGAAAAACGATTATTCAGGTTTGCCGCAACGCGCCCTGCCATGTAGCGGGGGCAGGCGACACCGTCGCGGCCCTGGAACAGGCGCTGGGCATTACCATAGGAGAAACGACGAAGGACGGCGCATTCACGCTGGAATACACTGAGTGCATCGGGCAGTGTCAGGCGTCACCGTCGCTGGTGATCAACGGCGAAGTGCATACCAGCGTCACTTCGGACAAGGTGGCCGGGCTACTCGCGTCACTGAGCAACTGAGGAAAGGGGAGAGAATATGGTTCAGGAAATGCGTATCACCCTGCAAAATGTGGGGAAGATCGATCCCCGCAGTATCGACGACTACATGCAGGCGGGCGGCTATCAGGCGCTGGAAAAGGCCCGCACCGCCGATCCCATGGAGCTGATTACTGAGGTTGAGCGCTCCGGAAAGCTGCGAGGCCGCGGCGGCGCCGGATTTAACACCGGCCTCAAATGGCGCGGTGCGGCACAGGCGAAGGCAGAACGAAAATATGTAATCTGCAACGCCGATGAAGGGGAGCCGGGTACTTACAAAGACCGTATCATCATGGAGGGGGATCCCCATATCGTCATCGAGGGAATGCTTATCTGCGCCTGCGCCGTCGGCGCCGCGGAGGGGTATATCTATTGCCGGGGGGAGTATCAGAAAGCCAATGAACTGCTGAAGAACGCCATCCGGCAGGCGGAGGAGAAAGGACTGAACGGCGGTGTCCGGCTACAGGTGGTCTCAGGCGCGGGCTCCTATGTCTGCGGTGAGGAGACGGCGTTGATCGAATCGCTGGAGGGTAAACGAGGCGAGCCCCGCCTCAAGCCCCCCTACCCCACTGTGGAAGGATATCAGGGCAAACCCACCGTGGTCAACAACGTGGAAACCTTTGCCGCCATCCCCAGCATTGTAGAGAAGGGCGCGGAGTGGTTCCAATCTATCGGCGCAAAGAAATACCCGGGTACCAAGATCTTCACCCTATCCGGCGACGTTGTAAACCGCACCTGGGAGGAGGTGCCCACCGACACCACCCTGCGGGATATCGTCTACGGCATCGGCGGCGGCGTTCCGGGCGGGCGCAGGTTGAAAGCGGTGCAGGTGGGCGGAAGCTCCTGCCGCTTTATCACCGGGGGGATGCTGGACAGCGCCGCCGACTTCGACTCCATGGCGAGGTTGGGCGCGTCGTTGGGCTCCGGATCGGTTTTGGTCGTCGACGACAGTCACAACATCGTCGATGTACTGGTTCCCATCACCGACTTTTTCGCCCACGAGTCCTGCGGAAAATGTGTGCCCTGCCGGGAAGGCACCATGCGGATGGCCGGGCTAATCCGGGACATCGCCGAAGGCCGGGGCGACGAAGAAAAGCTGGCGATGATTCGGATGCTTTCGGGCTACATGCAGTCCTCCTGCTTCTGTCCGCTGGGACAGTCCGCCACCACGGCGGTTGCCAGCGCCATGGAGTATTTCCCAGAGGATTTTGAAGGAAAGCTCCAGAGAAAGGAGGCAGCGGTTCATGTCGAAGATTAGCCTGACAATTGACGATATCAACATATCCGCGCCGCGCGGCAGCACCATTCTGGAGGCCGCCTCTCTGGCTGGAATCCGGATCCCGACCCTGTGCCACCTGAAGGGCCAGAACGCAAAAGCCAATTGCCGCATCTGCGTAGTCCATGTGAAGGGAATGGCGACGCTTCAGCCCGCCTGCGCCACCAAGGCGGCGGAGGGGATGACAGTGCTGACAAACACCGATGCCATCCGGGAATCCCGGAAAATGAGCCTGGAGCTGATTCTGAGCAGCCATAGCTGGGATTGCCACCACTGCTTACGCATCGGCAATTACGGGATAGAAGAATTAGACAAGGAGCTTTGCAGTTTCTGCTTTTTCTGTGACTGCGTTAAAGACGGCGACTGTGAGTTGCAAGCGCTTGCGGAGGAATACGATATACGGCAGTTGTTCTTTGGCTGGTGCGGGGAACCGTTGCCGCTGGACGATTCCACCGGCTCGGTGGTGCGCAATCCCAACAAGTGCGTTAAATGCCGGCGGTGTATTGAGGTCTGTACAAACGAACAGACGGTTTATGCCCTTGGCGTGGAGCACCGTGGCTCCCGGCTGCAGGTGGTTCCGGCGCTGGGCAAGAGCCTTGTGGACAGTCCGTGCGTCAAGTGCGGCAAGTGCATTGACGTCTGTCCCACAGGTGCCATCTACGCCAAGGAACAGATTGACGAGATGCTGTATACCGTGCGCCTGGAAAATGAGAAGCGGACGGTAGCTCAAATCTCCCCCGGCATTCGAGGGGAGCTCGCCCGGTTGCTGGATATGGATGAGCGGGATCTAGATTTGAAGCGACTGATCTCCGGGCTCCGGAAGATCGGCGTGGAGACTGTGGTGAGCGAGGAGTATGCTGCCGGAGCCGCCGACGCTGAGGCTGCGGAAAAACTGGGAAAGACCCTGCGGGAGAAAGCGGGAACGGTCATCCTCTCCAATAGCGCACCTGCGATTGAGCTAATCAATAAAGAATTTCCGGCCATGGAGAAGTCTCTGGTGACTTACCCGTCGGCGGAACAGAAGTTTGGACAGCTCGCCAAGGGGGAATGGGCGAAACGCGCCGGCGTGAGGGCGGAAAATATTTGCGCCGTCACACTTTCGGCGAACGTCACCTACAAGGCGGAGGCACTGCAGCCGGAGATGCGTACCGGCGGCGTTCCTAGCGTGGATTTCGTCCTGACGCCCCAGGAGATTGCCAGGATGCTCAATAAAACTGCGGTGAATCTGCGGAAACTGCCGCAGGGCAAATACGATCTCTTTGGGGAAGCGCGGATTCCATCTTCCGAAGCCTGCGGCGCTCTGTTGGCAAGCCCTGACGGAACGGAAGGACTCACCGAGCTGGAGCTGCATATGGATGGAAAGGCGCTCAAGGCTGCCGTTGTTCGCGGCCTTGGCGGCGTCCGCCGGGTGATGGAGGAAATCCAATCCGGCGCGTCCCCCTATCAGGTGGTTCGTATCTGTTCTTAATGTGTTCATTGGGCATCCCTGATACACTTAAATTATACGAGGAGTTACAAATATGGGATACATGGAAAAATATAAATCCAAGGTGATTACGGCGGAAAAGGCGGCAGCCCTCATTCAGTCCAGCATGATCGTGGAATACGCGCCCTGGATACCTGCGCCGGTGAAGTTCGATATCGCGCTTGGCAAACGCGCCGGTGAGCCGGGCCTCGAGCATGTCAACATCCGCGGCGGCTCTACTTTCCGTAAACCTGACGTGTTTACAAATGACCCGGAGGCCAAGACTTTCAACTACGGTGTCTGGTACTTCTCGGGATTGGACCGCAAGCTGGCCGCCACGTCCCGCAGCGTTCCCTACTATGTCTGTAACTACCATGAAGTCCCCCACTACGGCAAGCGAGAGGAGTTACGCCACAAGTGGCCGGACGTGTTTGTTACCCAGGCCACTCCCATGGATGGCAACGGCTTCTTCAATTTCGGCGTCGGCAACTCCCACAACAAGGATTACGCCACCAACGCCAGGATCGTCATTGTCGAGGTGAACAAGAACATTCCCCGCTGTTTGGGCGGCTTCGGCGAGGGGCTGAACCTGAATGAAATCGACTACATCATCGAGGAGGGGGAGGACATTCCCATCGTCGTCACGCCGCCACCGGGTGCTCCAACCCCCGAAGAAATGACCATTGCGCAGCTCATCGTGGAGGAGATCAGGGATGGCTCCTGCCTCCAACTGGGGATTGGCAACATGCCCAACACCATCGGTGTGGAGCTGGCCAAATCCGACCTAAAGGATCTGGGTATACAGACTGAGATGTTCTGCGAGGCGTTCCTCAGCCTGTATCAGGCCGGGAAGATCACCAACCGCAACAAGGTGGTGGACAAGTACAAATCCGGCTACGCTTTTGCTATGGGAACCCAGGCGCTGATGGACTTCCTGCACGACAACCCCAACCTGGCCTCCTGTCCGGTGGACTACCTCAACGACCCTGCTCGCATCCGCGCGAACCCCAGGGTGATGTCCATCAATAACCTTTTGGAGGTGGATCTGTTCACCCAGGTTTGCTCTGAGACCAGCGGCTTCCGCCAGATCTCCGGCAGCGGCGGCCAGTTGGACTACGCGGCGGGCGCCTACGAATCCGAGGGCGGCAAAAGCTTCCTGGCTTTCACCTCCACCTATACCGACAAGGTCGGCAAGAAGCATTCCCGTGTCCGACCCACCCTTGCCCCCGGTGCCGTGGTCACCACTCCCCGCACCGCCGTACACTGGCTGGTCACCGAGTACGGGAAGATCAATGTCAAGGGCATGTCCAACTGGGAGCGGGCCGAGGCGATCATCAGCATCGCCCACCCGAATTTCCGCGACGACCTGATCAAGGAAGCGGAGAAGATGGGTATCTGGCATCAAGCCAATAAAATTCGGTAAGGCTTGTTGATGCACGCCCCCTATAGCATTGCCGATAAGGGGTGAATATAAGGAGAGAAGCAGATGAACCCAAAATACGCAAAACTGTTTGAGTCGACAAGTATTGGCAAGGTTCAACTCAAAAACCGAATGTCCATGGCCCCGATGGGACTGGTAGGCTATTCCGATTATATGGGCGGATTTACGGAAAATGCGGCGAATTATTACATCGAGCGGGCAAAGGGCGGTGTGGGCCTTATTATTACCGGCCTGTGCTGCGTGGATTACAACGAAATGGTGGATTTTGGCGTTCCCTGTCCCGCCCACAACCCCATCGCCTTTTCGATGACCACTGCCCCCATGATTGAAAAAATCCATGCCTATGACACAAAGATCTTCATTCAGCTTACAGGCGGCCTGGGGCGCTCGGCGGTTCCCGCTTTGGTGAAGCAATTCATAGCCCCATCCGAAAACGAAAACCGTTTTGATCCTGCGACTGAGCACAGGCCCCTTCTCAAGTCTGAGATTGAGACCTTGGTACAGAACTTTATCAAGTCCGCCGTCTCGGCAAAACGGGCCGGCTTTGACGGGGTGGAAATCCACGCCGTCCATGAGGGGTACCTGCTTGACCAATTCTCTATCTCCCTGTTCAACCGCCGCACCGACGAATACGGCGGCGATCTGCGCAGTAGGCTGAAAATCGCCACTGACATTGTCAAGGGCATCAAGGCGGCATGCGGCGAAGACTTCCCCGTCTCCCTGCGGTACAGCATCAAGAGCTTCATGAAAGGGCTGCGCCAAGGCATCCTTCCCGGAGAAACCGCCACAGAGGTGGGCAAAGACTACGATGAGGGGATCGAAGGTGCTAAAATCCTAGTGGAGGCTGGCTACGACAGCTTGAATATAGATGTGGGCACCTACGACTCCTGGTATTGGAACCACCCTCCCATGTACTTTGAGGACGGCATGTACCGGGAATTCGGCCGGATAGTGAAGCAGGCCGTGGATGTTCCCGTGATTCTGGCGGGACGGCTTGACGATCCCGAGATTGCCATCGACGCGCTGAACGGCTGCTGCGACATCATATCCTACGCGCGACCGCTCCTTGCCGACCCGGAGCTTCCCAACAAGATTTACGCCGACCAGTTGGAGGATATTCGCCCCTGTCTGGGCTGCCATGACGGCTGCATGGGCCGTATCGCTTCCGGACTTGCGTTATCCTGCGCGGTCAATCCCGCTTGTGGCCGCGAAAAAGCCTACGGAATCCCCCCCGCCCAGCACCAAAAGAAAGTACTGGTCATCGGCGGCGGACCTGCCGGCATGGAGGCGGCACGGGTAGCCGCGTTGAGGGGGCATACAGTCACCTTGATGGAGAGGGAGTCAGAACTGGGCGGAAACCTCAATGTAGGCAGCGTCCCAAAGTTCAAGAAAAACGATGCCCGGTTAGTGGAATGGTATGAACGGCAGCTCCGTATCCTGGGGGTGGGAGTCCGTACCGGACGTCCCGCAGACGAGGTGTCTATTCGTGAAGCTAGGGCGGATCAGATCATCCTTGCCACCGGTTCCAAGCCCATTGAGCTGGCGCTGGGAAAAGAAAACACGGTATGTACCGCAGGAGACGTGCTGCTGGGCAAGGTGGAGACCGGTCGGAACATCGTTGTGATCGGCGGTGGGCTTGTCGGCTGTGAAACCGCCCTCTGGCTGGCGCAGCAAGGGAAAAAGCAACCGTCGTCGAGCTGCAGGACGATATACTCGGCGGCCCCCACTGTATGCCGATGATGAACTCTAGTATGCTGCGGGATCTGATGGCATTCCATAACGTGGATGTCTATATTAACGCAAAGGCGGAACGGGTGACGGGGGATACTGTTGAGCTTGCCACCGTAAACGGGAAGTGTTCGGTCGCGGCTGATACCGTCATTATCAGTGTCGGCTACAGAGCGGACAGCGCTCTGTATGAGCAGATCCGGCGGATGGGCGTCCCTGTCCACAGCGTTGGGGATTCCCGGGAAGTGAAGAATGTCATGCACGCTGTCTGGGATGCCTACGAAGTGGCAAGGAGCCTTTAAGGAGGGCGGCAATGGAATATCGGAAAATAATACTGTCCATTGATGACAGAATCGCAAGAATCAGTCTCAACTCCCCACAGAACTTCAACGCCCTGACGGGTGACATGGGGGCGGAGCTGATAGACGCCCTTGACCGCTGTGAACAGGAGCCAGCCGTGCGGGTTGTCATCTTATCCGGAGAAGGCAGAGCCTTCTGTGCCGGCGGTGACCTCAAGGATATGGATGCAATATTGAAAAGCATCGGGCAAATGGCTTTTGCGGACGGCTTCCGTAGCGATCTGAAAAAAGTAGGGGACGCCGCACGACGTATTCGCAGGTTGCGGGTACCGGTCATCGCGGCGGTGCATGGCGCCGCCGCGGGAACGGGCTGTAACCTTGCTCTGCACTGCGACTTCAAGGTAGCATCGGAGGACGCCAAGTTCATTGAATCCTTTGTCAATGTGGGCCTCATCCCCGATATGGGCGGCAGCTATATCCTCAGCCGGCACCTACCCTTTTCCCGCCTTAATGAGACATTAATGCTGGGGAAGCCAATCACCGCGGCGGAAGCGCTTGACCATGGCCTTGTCAACGCGGTTGTATCCGCGGATTCGCTGAAGGAGGAAACTGAAAAGCTGGCGAAGCAGCTGAAGGCCATGCCGGCCCAGTCCCTTGCCAAGATCAAACGGCTGGTGAACCTGTCCCTATTCGACGGGCTGGATGTTGTCCTGGAGGCCGAGGAGGAGTATCAGCATCTCTGCGCTCAAAGCGATAACTTCCGCGAGGGGGTCAACGCCTTTGTGGAAAAACGCAAGCCAAGTTTTAACGCATAGTCCGATAGCTGGTTTAACTTAAAAACGCTAAATCGTTTCGAAATTGACTGACTATATCACGGCTCAAAGCAAAATTATGAATGGAGGAATAGCAATGCGACAGTACATCAACCGTGTGGCTGTTTTGGGCTCCGGTATAATGGGCGCAACCATTGCGGCCCATATCGCGGGAGCGGGAATCAGCGTCACTCTTCTGGATATCGCGCCGGGGGAACTCACCGAACAGGAGGCGAAGAAGGGCTTGACTTTGAATCACCCCGCTGTGCGCAACCGAATCGCCCAATCTGGTAAGGACCGGGTGATAAATCCCAGGGCTCGCAGCATCTTTGAAAAAGGCTTGGGAAATCTCATCACAGTCGGCAACTTTGAAGACGACATGGGTTTGCTCCGCGACGCGGACTGGATTCTTGAGGTGGTAGTGGAGCGCATCGACATCAAACGGGACCTGTTCGAGAGGGTCAACGCCGTCCGCAAGCCCAGCTCCATTGTCTCCAGCAACACGTCGGGTATCTCTATCAACACTATCATTGAAACGATGCCTCTGGAGTTTCGCCAGCACTTCATCGGAACCCACTTCTTTAACCCGCCCCGCTATATGAAGTTGATTGAACTCATCCCCTCCTCCGACTGCAAGCCGGAGATCCGCGACTTCATGAAAACCTTCATGGAGCGTACCCTGGGCAAATCGGTCATCCTGTGCAAGGACACCTCGGCTTTTATCGCCAACCGCATCGGCACTTTCGCCTCGGTAGCCGGTCTGCAGATGATTGAGAAAAGCAGCTTTGGCATCGCCGAGATAGACCAAATTACCGGTCCGGTCATGGGCCGCCCTAAGACCGGTACTTTCCGCCTGATGGATGTGGTTGGTCTGGACATCCCGGTGTTTGTGGCCCAAAACATCATCGAAAACATTGACGATGAGGTGGAAAAAAAGGCCTTTGCCCTCCCCTCCGTACATGTGGATCTGGTCAACCGCAAGCACCTCGGCGACAAAACCAAGCAGGGATTCTACAAGCGGGTTAAGACGCCGGAAGGTGCGGTGAACCTTATATGGGATGCCAAAAAGGAGGACTATGTCGCCGCTGAAAGCCGGGAACTACCGGCGGTACAGCGAGCCTCCGCCTGCAAGACTCTGGATGAGAAGCTGCGGGCATTGGTCTATGCTCCCGAGGAGGACGGAAAGGTGGCTTGGAAAATAACCAAGGCTACCCTCCTCTACGCGGCTCGAAAGGCAGAGGAAATTTCCTACGATTACCGCGACATTGATACCGCCATGAAATGCGGGTACAACTGGGAATACGGCCCTTTCCAGATCTGGGATGCCATTGGTTTGGAGAAGTCGGTGGAGCGTATGCGGTCGGAAGGAGAGGACATCCCGGCTTGGGTGACGGCCAAACTCCAGAGCGGCGACACCGCCTTTATCAAAGAGAGCGCATCCGTCCCCTACATCGACCTGAACCGTCAGTCTTTTGAGGTGGTGAAAGAAAACGATGATGCGATCCTCTACAACATCGGGGACGATGTGCTGCTCTTGAAGTTTAAATCCAAAGCCAACTCGGTGGAAGCGGGCGTGTCCGATCTGATGCTGGAGGCCGTAACCAGTGCGGAGCAGGGATATGCGGGTCTTGTGATCGCCAACGGTGGCAAAAACTTTTCGGTGGGGGCTAACCTCTCTACACCCACCGGCTTTATCAGGGACATGGACTTTGCGGCCACTGAAAAACGTGTGGAGAGCCTGCAAAAGGCAAACATGGCCCTTAAGTACTGCAAGCGACCGGTGGTAGCGGTTCCCTTTGGGCAGACACTGGGCGGTGGTGCTGAAATCGTGCTCCACAGCCACGGAACGGTGGCGGCGGCCGAGACTTACATGGGCCTGGTAGAAATCGGCGTGGGCTTGGTACCAGCGGGCGGCGGCATCAAGGAGCTTCTCTGGCGCTATATGGAATACGCCGACAAGGCCAAGGGAGCAAGCCCCATTGATTTTGTCACGGCGGCATGGGAATTCGCCGCTATGGGCAAGGTGTCCGGCAGCGCCCATGAGGCCGCGAAGTGGGGTTTCCTGCGGTCTGCCGATAACATCCAACTGGGACAGGAGTACATCGTGGAGGAGGCAAAAAAGATGGTTCTCGCCTTGGGTGCTATGGGCTTCCGCCCACCAGTCAGGCGGGATGTCAGGGTGACTGGCGCAACCGGCAGGGCGGCCATCCAATATACGTCCTCCAACATGCAGAAAAGTGGCTTTATCACCGAATACGATGCCCATGTGGCCGACAGGATCGCCTACATCATCACCGGTGGCGATGCGGCGCCCGGTGCACTTGTTTCCGAGGAGCACATCCTCCGGCTGGAGCGGGAAGCTTTCATGAGCCTGATCCAACAGGAAAAGACCCAGCAGCGCATCGAACACATGTTGAAAACCGGCAAACGGTTGAGCAATTAAAAGAAAAAAGCCGATCAGAAGGAGGATATACCTATAATGAGAGAAGCAGTAGTCGTTGCATATGGCCGTTCCGCAATTGGAAAGGCCCCTCGGGGAGCCCTAAGTATGACCCGACCGGAAGAATATACCGCCCAGGTAGCAAAAGCGGTGGTGAAAAAGGTTCCCCAACTCAACCCAGCTGAGATTGAGGATCTCGTCCTTGGCTGCGCTACCCCGGAGGCGGAGCAAGGCTTTAACATGGGCCGCATCGTCGCCCTTCGGGCGGGCTTGCCTTTTGATGTGCCTGGTCAGACTGTGAATCGGTTCTGTTCTTCCGGACTTCAGGCCATCGCTACCGCAGCCAATTCCATCATAGCGGGCCAGGCGGACGCAGTACTGGCAGGCGGCGTGGAAACCATGAGTCTGATCCCCATGGGTGGGCGGAATATCTCCCCCAATCCCTATCTGATCTCGAACGGCGAGACCTACATGGGAATGGGCATGACTGCGGAGCGGGTCGCCGAGAAGTACGGCGTCACCCGGGAGATGCAGGATGCCATGGCTGTGGAAAGCCACGCCAAGGCCGCTAAGGCCCAAGCCGAGGGAAAGTTTGACGCCGAAATTATCCCCGTGGATGCCGTCAACCCCACCGTGGGGAAAAACGGCCTTACGTCCAGCAAAACAGTGATGTTCGACAAGGACGAGGGTATCCGTCCCGGTGCCACCATGGAGGATTTGGCAAAGCTCAAGACAGTGTTCAAAAAAGACGGCACCGTTACGGCGGGCACCTCCTCCCAGATGAGCGATGGGGCAGGTATGGTGTTGCTCATGAGTCGAGAGAAAGCGGAAGCCTTGGGGATCAAGCCCATTGCCATATTCCGTATGTTCGCCCTGGCTGGGCTCGATCCGCAGTATATGGGCCTCGGCCCCATCAAAGCGATTCCCAAAGCCTTGGACAAGGCCGGGCTGAAGCTGGAGGACATTGATCTGATCGAGCTCAACGAGGCGTTTGCCGCCCAAGCCATCCCCTGTATCCATGAGCTGGGACTTAATAAGGAGATCATCAATGTCAACGGCGGAGCAATCGCCCTCGGACATCCTCTTGGCGGCACCGGCGCCATACTCACCTGCAAGCTACTATCCGAAATGGCTCGCCGCAAGAGCCGCTACGGCCTTGTCAGCATGTGCATTGGTGTTGGAATGGGCGCCGCAGGTATCTACGAGATGTGCTGACCGCAAATTGCTCTGCTCTTTAATAAGCGGGAATGGCCTTCGCTGACAAAATACAGGCATGCCGTCTGGATTACAGCGGCATGCCTGTATAAATTATAAACGGAAGGATGATCGCCTATGCCGGAAGAATCCGTAGTAAAAGCAATTACCGATTCCATGACTGAAACCATTCATGTCGTTGTGCCACAGCATCTCAATGGCGCCGATACGTTATTCGGCGGGCAATTGGCCATGTGGATCGATGAGGTGGCCGGGGTTGTCGCTGCACGGCACTGCCGCAGTTCCGTCACAACCGCCGCGATTGACAATTTACGTTTCCGCGAACCTGTGTATCAGAATGAGCTGTTGATTATCCGGGGAAAGGTGACCTTTACCTGCACTACGTCGCTGGAAGTGCGGGTGGACAGCTTTGCTGAAAACATACATGGAAAAATAAGGCTTATTAATACAGCATTCGTTATCATGGTCTCGCTTGGGCAGGATGGTAGGCCAATGCCGGTGCCAGGGCTGGCTCTGCAAAACAAAATTGAACAGGCGGAGTTTGCGGCCGGCAAGCGGAGAAAAGAGGTTCGCATGCAGCTAAACATGGAGCTTTATGAATAGCCTTTCACTAAGACTAAAATGCATTGTTTATGACTGTGAAATATGTGAGGGTACTTTTTGGGAACAAACAATATTGACAGAGAAAGAAGGGATCAATTCTGATGATCGACCTTAGCAAGACAGAATATTTTGTGTAAAAGCATTTTCCCATAGACAAGAAAATAGTATAAGCAGTACAGAGTTTACCAACAAATCAAAGATGAAATTTGGCCGTGATGGCCGTTGTCTCAGTAGGCAACGGTAGTATACGCGGCATAGCCGGCGAATTCTGCCGCTGCCTACTGAGAATGCTAGAAACTGGTCAAATTAATCAGATTAACGTCAAACAGGATATCCAACTGGCTGATGATCTGATCCCAGTTTCGACAGCAGGCTGTCCAATGTTCGACAATGTTTTTCGACGCCAAGTAAAGGATTTTACGCAGAGAATCGTCTTTGGTAAGCGAAGGTTTGTTTTTGGTGATTTTCCGAAACTGCCGGTTTAGCCCTTCAATAATATTGGTTGTAAAAACATGGGGACAGGGACGTTGTTTCAGAAAGGAGTCTTTTACAAAGCCGATGAAACCATTCAAATTGCTCCCGTAAATATCAGTTAGTCAATGGGCTGGCTACTATTCTTACCCCGGGGTAAAGGGACTCAAACCTTTCCGCAAAACTCCAATTTTGCGAACCAGTATCACGTTTCTATCAGAAGGCACGTTGAGTGCGTGGCGTTGATAGAGCGGGAAAAGCCTTAAACCATAAGGCTCAAGGCTTTTTGCTGAATTGAATATATGTGTTTTATGTTCGCCTAGACTTGCAGTTTAGGCGAATTTTTGTTTTAGGGGGGTGGCGCTTTTAGGGGATTTTAACTTTTACGCGAAAGTAAAGGGATTTTGCGCAATAGTATGGTAAGCGTCAAGCAAACCCCACATAGTGCTAAGGTACTAAGCCTGAGATAATAATCTCAGGAGGGATTAGATGAAACTAAATAATCGAAAAACTGAAATCGAGAAAGCAGAATTGATAAGATC
>Ga0153941_1000569_pt1 | contig 16172 bp, 10 predicted proteins | sample TSNJ025MetaG_FD_104733 | JGI IMG/M metagenome (GOLD analysis project Ga0153941, IMG submission 104733) | Attine ant fungus gardens microbial communities from New Jersey, USA - TSNJ025 MetaG | ecosystem: Host-associated > Fungi > Mycelium > Unclassified | place: USA: New Jersey, Brendan T. Byrne...
ATGATTATAGGCGCTGGGCTTCAGACGGCTGGTATTGGTATCATTCTGCCGGTGGTGCAGGTGGTAATGGACAGTGAAGCGATCCATAATAATGATCTGGTACACTTTTTTTATGTATTGTTTGGCGGGGGAAGTGTGCAAAGGTTCACGGTAATTATCATGATATTGCTGATCCTGGTGTTCGTGGTAAAAAATCTGTTTTTATTCATGCAGGAGAAGCTGACGCTTCGGTTTGTGTACACCAACCAGTTCCGTACGTCAGAACGGATGATGAAGAATTATCTGCGCAGGGGATATGAATTTTATCTGAATGCGGATACCGCGGTGGTTCAGAGGAGTATTACTTCGGATGTGAATAATATGTATGCTTTGATATTGTCTCTATTGCAGCTTGTGTCAGACGGTATTATATTTATATTTTTGGTGATATTCTGCTTTGTGCAGAGTGCGGCTATGACTATGCTGCTGGCGGGTGTGCTGTTGTGTCTGCTTCTGGTAATCAAGATGATATTGAAGCCCATTATGTACAAAGCCGGTGAGGATAACCAGAATTATTACAGTGGATTATTTAAATGGATTTCCCAGACAGTGCAGGGAATAAAGGAAGTGAAGATAACCTGTAAGGAGCAGTATTTTGTATCAGAATATATCAAGTGCGGAAAAGGGTATGTGAATGCCGTGCAGAAATACAGCCTTTATAATAATATCCCCAAGCTGCTGATTGAAACAGTATGTGTAATCTGCCTGATGGGTTATCTGCTGGTTATGATACTGAAGGGTAACAGTACCGACTCTTTGGTGGATACCCTGGTGGTATTTGCGGCGGCGGCCATGGTGTTGCTGCCTTGTGTGAACAGAATCAATAATCAGATTAACTCTATTTCTTATTTTGAACCGTTTTTTATGGGAGTCAGTGACAATCTGCAGGATGAGATCAGTCCGGACAAGGTGGATATGACATTTGCAGCGGATACCGGTGATAAGCTGCCGGTACAGGATAAGATTGAGCTGCGAGATATCAGTTATGCTTATCCGGGTACGGACAAGCTGATATTTGACCATGCCGATCTGGTCATCCCGGTAGGAACATCTGTTGGGATCGTGGGAACCTCAGGGGCTGGAAAGAGTACGGTGGTGGATATCCTGCTGGGACTGCTGGAAGCGCAGAATGGCAATATTTATGCGGATGGTGTCAATATTAAGGAGCATTACCGTTCCTGGCTCAGGAATGTGGGATATATTCCTCAGATGATATTTATGCTGGATGACACGATCAGGCGGAATGTGGCTTTTGGCGTGGCGGAGGAAGAGATTGACGAAAACAGGCTGTGGGAGGTACTTAAGGATGCACAGCTGGATGAATTTATAAAGAATCTGCCCCAGGGGCTTGATACCGGTATTGGGGAGCGGGGAATCCGTATCTCAGGAGGGCAGCGGCAGCGTATCGGGATTGCCAGGGCATTGTATAACAATCCGGAGGTACTGATTCTGGATGAGGCAACTTCGGCGCTGGATCAGGATACGGAGGCAGCAATCAAGGATTCCATCAATATGCTTCATGGTAAGAAAACGCTGATCATCATTGCCCATCGTCTGCAGACTATAGAAAAATGTGATCTGGTGTACCGGATAGACGATGGAAAGGCTGCTCTGGAAAGGGGCAGTCTATGAAGGTAAGTATTATTGTGCCGGTATATAATATGGCAGAGGGCGGGAAGCTGAACCGTTGTCTGGATTCCTTGCTGTCACAGACCATTTCGGATTATGAGATTTTGGCGGTGGATGATGCTTCCAGGGATCAGTCACCGGATATTTTAAGGAGTTATGAAAAGAAATATCCGGATCGTGTAAGGGTATTCATACATGAACAGAACAAACGCCAGGGCGGAGCAAGGAATACGGGACTGAAGGAAGCAAAAGGCGAGTGGGTCAGCTTTATAGACAGTGATGACTGGGTTAGGAAGGATTTCTATGAAAAACTGCTTGGGAAAGCAGAGGAAACCGGTGCGGATCTGGTGGGTTGTGATTATAGTCTGGTTACCGATACCGTGAATCCGGGGCAGGTTATCCGGAATAATACCATGGAGCAGACAGGGGTGCTTGACCGGGAGAAGCATAAGAAGCTAATACTCCGTTCCGGCAGTATGGTGATTAAAATATACCGCCGCTGCGTAATCACAGAAAACCGGCTTTCATTTCCGAAAGGTATTTTCTATGAGGACAATTGTGCCGGGCCTCTATGGTCACTCTATTTTACCCGGTTTGAAAAGGTAGAGGAGCCGCTTTATTATTATTATCAGCATGATACCTCTACGGTACATGCCGTTACGGAGGAAAAGTGCCGGGACCGCATGCGCTCTGGAGAGCTTTTTTATGAGGAGTGTGTAAAACGAGGATTTCTGGAGGAGTACTATCAGGAAATCGAATACCGATTCTCGGAATTATACTATTGCAATACACTGTTTTCCTATATGCAGGGTATGAGGAATCCCCGGTATCCATTTATCCGGGAATTAAAAGAAGGTATGGTGAAGCATTTTCCTGATTTTCAGGAGAATGTATATTATAAGGAATTTACAGGAGCGGAAGAACAAAAGCTGATTCGTATGCAGATTAAGTCAGACAGAATGTTTTACTGGTATTACCGGCTCAAGCTTTTACGCAGGAAACTACGGTAACTGTTTACCGCCAGGCGTTGAACTTGATGCTGCCCTCTGAACTGTAACCCAGGCTGATCTGCTGTAATCTTTGAATAAAATAGGATGTGCATGTTGTTATGAAGGCGGACTAATGAATGGTAAGATACTATTCATAGTCAGTTTCGCAAATAGCAGCATGAAGTGAGGAAGAACCGGAATGGATTTTTGGAAAAAAGTAAGGGATCTAAAAATTTTAAAAAAGAAAAAATTCAGGGTTATACTGTTTGCTGAGCTTTTTCTGTTGTTGGTTGGAATTGCCGGGTTGTTTGGTAAGGATGAGGTGTATCATTTTGATCTTGGTACAGCAGCAGCGGAAGCAGTTATTTATTCTGAGGAGCATGGCGGACTGTATGTGGATGCGTCCATGGAAGTGACGGGAGCCGTGGCGGAGTTTCGTGACATTTCCCTGCGCAGCGGGGTGTATGCTGTGTCCCTTTCTTATGAAACAGATACAAATATGGAGAATCTCTGTACGGTTACAGACAGTACTGCGTATTATAAGAGTCTGCTGACCAACGGAGAGCATTTGTACAGTGGACTCACGCACACGGATTTTAACATGTGGCTGTTGGTGAATACAGATACCTTGATTGTCCGTGCTGAGTACGGCGGTACGGGAAGCCTGGTGATTACGGGGCTTACCATACGTGAAACAAATACGCTTAACCGGATTTTATTGTTTTTATTGATTTGTGTTTCTCTTATCATCAACGGGATTTATGTATATGTATGTTATGACAGAGCGTATAAGGTCCTTGTGGAAAAGAAAAATGTTGCGTTTGGTCTTTTTTTGGTCATTCTCTTTTCTTCTTTGCCCTTGATGACGGATTATTTACTGAACAGTGGAGATCTGGTATATCATTTGATGCGGATTGAAGGAATTAAGGACGGTCTTAGTTCCGGACAGTTTCCGGTAAGGATCGCACCTGAGTGGCAGACGGGATATGGTTATGCATCGTCTATATTTTACTGTGAAACACTGTTGTATATTGCTGCCCTGTTCCGTATGACGGGATTTACGGTACTGACCAGCTACCGTATGTTCTTCATTCTGATAAATGGAGCCACAGCACTGGCTGCTTATCATTGCTTTCGTAAGATGTTCACAAACAGGTACATTGGACTTTTGTGCAGTGCCCTGTATACCCTGTCCGTATACCGGATCTATAAAACATATGGCTGCGGTTCCTTTGGGGAAACCTTCGGGATTCTGTTCCTGCCGTTTATCGTGTATGGGTTTTACCGGGTGTTTACGGAGGACATTCATTCCAAAGAATATAAAAAGAGCTTTATCCCCCTGATGATCGGCTTTACCGGATTGATACAGTCCCACTTGCTTAGCGGTGAGTTGGCGGGGGCATTTACCATATTGCTGTGTATCATATTATGGAAAAAGGTGTTTCGGAAGGAAACCTTTTTGGTGCTTGCTAAGACGGTTATATACAGTGCTATGTTAAGTGTATGGTTTTTGGTGCCTTTTCTTGATTATATGATAACCGGAGACTTTGTGATCCAGCATGTGTCAGCGAGGACGATTCAGGAGAGAGGCCTGTATCCGGCGCATTTATTATTTTCCTGGTTCATTTCAGGAGGGACGGTATTTTTTGAAGAGAATGGTATGTATAAAAGTGATCCCATGGGAATCGGGATTGCTTTGCTTGCAGCACTGATTTTGTGGGGATTTTTGTTGTTTTTCAGAAAAACCGGAGGGCTTGCTGCCAAGGATAAGAAACTGGGGCAGATTGCAGGTATCTTTTCCCTGCTTGCCATGTGTATGAGCCTGTCTGTTTTTCCCTGGGATAAGATTCAGTTTATGAACGGTATTTTTCAGACACTGGTATCCAGTATCCAGTTTCCAAACCGTTTTCTGACAATTGCCAGTGTGCTTTTAGTGACATTGGCAGGAGTGGTAGGAAAATGTATTTTGGAAATGGGCAGTGGGGAGAGCAGACGGCAATCTTGCCGGCGTTGGTTTGCACTTTATTTTTCAGGTATGGTAGTACTGCTTTGTATCAGCAGTATTTATCTTCTGAATGATACGCTGTACAATAGGTCATTTACCAGAATATATAACAGTGAGGGGATGGGCACCGGTTACATATCGGGAGCCGAATATCTTCCATATGGAACGGATGCAAGCCTGCTTACCTACCGCGGACCTGTTGCGGAAGAGAATGTGGAAGTGGAAGGTTATGAGAAGGGTGCGCTGAGGGTAGATGTCAGTTGTTATAACAACAGTGACAGGGAAGGGTTTCTGGAGCTTCCGCTGTTATACTATAAAGGTTACCGGGTCTGGGATGAAGAAACGGGAGAAGCACTTACCGTATATGCCGGTAATAATCATGCGGTCAGCGTTGCTGTACCCTCCGGTTATCATGGCGTGATCCGTACGGAATTTGTCAGTCCCTGGTATTGGCGGGTGGCAGAGGTACTCAGTGTTGTGACCTTCCTGTTTCTGGTTCTGTGGTATGGGTATAATATTGCTTTGAAGCCGAGGAGACAAATAGTAACTCAAAAGGCTGATAGGAGCGGAAGATGAGAGAGCAGATTAAGAAGACATTCATAGAAAGTAAAAAATTTCGTATTGTTGTCATACTGGAACTTTGTCTGCTGCTGACAGCAATGTGTGGCTTGTTTGGTAAAAATGATACGGTGTTTTCCTGTGTGGAGGAAATGCAGGGAGAGATTCAGCTTGATCCCATAAGCCTGAAAGGCGGTGTTTATGAGGTGACGGCAGTATATCAGGCGGAAAGCGGAAGCGCTTCGGAATTCATGGTTACGGATAACAGCGGCAGGTATAAAGTATTATATGGGAATACCATTCCTCTTTTCGGAGATCTTGACAGCATTACCTTCACGTTCTGGCTGGCAGAGAGCTCTCAGAATATCGTAATCCGTACCGGACCGGGAGAAAATTCCAATTTGACGGTCAGGGAAATCCGTATCAGGGAAACCAATGCAGGCAGCAGGATTGCCATATTTGGTATACTGTCTGTCAGCCTGCTGCTGAATGGGATATGGATTTATTTAAGGTATGTGAAGACCCATGAGGAATGCACTAAAAAAAGGGTTGTCTTCTGGGGACTTGTGGGGATCATTGGTTTGGTTTCTGTGCCCCTGCTTACGGATTATTGTATAAATGGCATGGATCTGATCTTTCATCTGGTTCGCATAGAAGGGGTGAAAGAGGGATTACTCTCCGGGCAGATACCGGTAAGGATCCAGCCGAACTGGCTTTATGGCTATGGTTATGCTGCTTCTATATTTTATGGAGATACTTTTCTGGCAATCCCGGCTCTTTTGCGTATGCTTGGTCTGCCGGTACAGACAGCATATAAGCTGTTTCTGCTGGTTTTGAATATAGCAACGGCGCTGACTGCATATGTCTGTTTCAGGAACAGCTTTCGGGATTCCTGGGCAGGTCTGATTGCCGCCATGCTTTATACATGGTCTCCTTATCGTGTTTATGATCTGTACGGAAGAGCGGCACTTGGAGAGACCATTGCCCTGACGTTTCTTCCGATACTTTGTTATGGTTTTTATCTGATATTTACCAGTGATACAACAAAGAAGGAATACCGGCATTTATGGGTGGTACCCACAGTGGGTTTCACCTGTATTATCCAGTCTCATACCCTTAGCTGTCTGATGATGGGCGGTATGGCATTGCTGTTATGTATCCTGTATATGAAAAAAGTATGCCGGATACAGACCTTTCTGGTATTGTGTAAGACGGGGCTGTTTACGCTCCTGATCAATGCCTGGTTTTTGGTACCCTTTTTGGATTATTATATAACAGGGGATTTTGTGGTCAATCATCTTGGAGGGGTTTCGGTTCAAGCCCGGGGGGTCTATCTGGTGCATTATCTGTTTGCCTTTTTCAGGGACGGGATTTCCTCCAATACTGACAATATGGGAATGCAGCAGACAGAATCCCTTGGGGTTGGTTTTGCTGTTACGGTCTGCCTGTTTGTTTACCTGTGGATCGTATTTACGGGAAGATATAAGGAGAAGGAACAGACTAAAATTCAGGAATATGGCAGCAAGATCGCTTTGATTGGCGGGATTGTCATGATTCTCAGCACTAATTTTTTCCCCTGGGATTATTTGCAGCATAGTAACCGTATCTTTTCAGCATTGATATCCAGCCTGCAGTTCCCTATGCGGCTTCTGACAGTTACCTCTCTGTGCTTTGCTTTTGTGGCGGGGTTAGTGGTATGGCAGATCCATAAATGGGAGAAACCAGCGGTATTTCGTATTTTTGTGATAGGAATTATGGGGATTGCAATTCTTACTACCCAGTATCTGACCAATGATACGCTGAAAAGCAGGCTGCCATTATATCTGTACAATGCGGAGAATATGGGAACGACAGGTGTCGGGGGCGGTGAATATCTTCCGGCAGGAACCGATATGTTCCGATTCAAGGCAGGAGAATACACTGCAGGGGAGGGAACGGTGATTACCAAAAAAGACAGCCTTTATGTGGTGAACAGTAACAGCAATGACAGTTATGTGGATGTGCCCCTGCTCTTTTATAAAGGTTATCAGGCCAGGGATACCAACAGCGGAGAGTCCCTTATGATTACCCAGGGAGAGAATGGTAAGGTAAGAGTGACCTTGCCTGCCGGATATGCAGGAGCGTTTTCTGTCTCTTTTGTAAGCCCATGGTACTGGCGCGCTGCGGAGATAATATCTTTGCTTTGTGTATTGGTACTGGGTGCATCCGTTTTGTGGAGGAGAAGGTATGTGGAAAATGTCTGAGATAAATGATGTAATCAATAATAACAGAGGTTTCCGGATATTGCTGATTGTAGAAGGAATTCTGATCCTGCTGGGAATCATAGGATTGTTTGGAAGAACCGGAGTAGTGGCATCCAATTCTCCCATGACGTCAGCCGCTGGAGAGGAAGCAGTGGTGCTTACTACGGATTTAATGGCAGGAACGATTCTTGGAGATACCTCTTATTATATAGATGAGAGTTCCGGAATGTCAGATGTATTTCTGGAGACGCAGGGAATATCTCTGTCGCCGGGTGTATACAGCCTGAAGGTATCTTATGATGCCGGGGAAAATGGCAGCAAAATTGAAGTAAAGGATAACACTGCCAATTTCCACAGCCTTCTGCAAAATGTGGTATCCTTATACAGCGGAATAAATGAGGCATCCTGTCAGTTTTATCTGCTGGAAAAAACGGATAACCTGCAGGTGGCGGTTCATTACAGCGGCAGCGGGACATTTACTGTTTCTGATATGCAGATTATTAAGAGTAATTGCGGAAGCAGAATTTATCTGTTTGCAGTCATTGTGCTTTCTCTTTTGATCAATGGTCTGATATATTTGTACCATAGGCATGACCGCATTCAGCAGTTATGTATTGCAGGGCTTACGTCCCTGGTGGTGCTGGCATCCATTCCCATATTTACGGATTATATCGTATTTGGGGCGGATCTGGGATTCCATTTGATGCGGATAGAAGCGTTGGTGAAAAGTCTGACGCAGGGAATCATTCCTGTCAGGATTGAAGATATGTGGCTGTCCGGACATGGTTATGCCAATTCCATATTTTACTGCGATACCTTTCTGGTGATACCTGCGATATTCAGATTGCTTGGGTTTACCATGAATATGTCTTATCAGATGTATGTTTTGATCGTAAACCTTGCTACAGTGCTGATTGCTTATTACTGCTTTAAAAAGTGCTTTGACAGCAGGCGAATTGGTCTGCTTGGCAGTATGCTCTATACACTTTCGCCTTACAGGATTTATAATATATATAACCGCGCGGCCGTGGGGGAATATACGGCCATGACTTTCCTGCCGCTTTTCTGTTATGGATTTTATAAGGTATTTACGGAAGATGTGGATTCAGAAGGTTATGGGAAGAACTGGATACCGTTGGTACTGGGATTTACGGGAATCATACAGTCCCATGTGCTGACCTGTGAGATCATAGGCGGAGCTACGGTATTGCTGTGTCTGCTGCTGATTAAAAAGGTATTCCGGAAAAAGACATTTCTGGTATTGCTTAAGACAGTGGTGCTTACCATTCTGCTGAATGTCTGGTTCCTGATCCCCTTCCTGGATTATATGATATCAGGAAGCTACCGTTTTTCCCTGAATGCAGGTGAAACCATACAGAAGAGAGGTACCCTTCTGTCCCATTTGTTTTATACCATGCAAAATGCCGGTGCTTCCTCCAGGTTCCATGAAGCAGGTATGATGGATACGGAGCCGGTGGGACTTGGTATTGCCATCCTGTTGGGAATGATTGGATATCTGATATTGCGTTACTATGGCAAGCAAGAGGAAACGTCTGTTATTTTAAAGGAGAGGAAAGCAGCCAGGACCTCGTTGTTACTTGGTCTTGCCGTTTTGTTCATGAGTACCTGTTATTTTCCATGGGATAAGATCCAGTCTCTGCATAGTATCCTGGGATCTCTGGTATCCAGCCTGCAATTTCCTACCAGACTGCTCACGGCAGCCACGCCTTGTATGGTATTTGTCGTTTGTATAGCAGGGGTGTGGCTGCTCAGGCTTGAGAATAAAGTAATTGTAAATGTATGCCTGGGTGTAATGGCAGCCCTGTGTGTCCTGTTTTCCATGTATCAGACCAACGATACGCTGTTAAGCAGTAAAAAAAATATAATCAGGTTATATTCTGTGGAAAACCTGGGACATTCCACCGTACTGGGAGCAGAATACCTGCCTTTGGGAGCGGACCTTCTGGCATTTCATTACCATGATGCCATAGGTTCACAAGGTGTGAGCATTACAGCATTTGAAAAGGATGGACTTGATACAATTACAGATGTTATTGCTGCGGGAGACGGCGAAGAGCAATATTTAGAGCTGCCGATGATTAACTACAAAGGCTATCGTGCGCAGGATATGGACAGCGGTGAAGTATTTGAAGTCACAGCAGGGAATAATCAGGATGTCAGAGTATTGCTTCCTAATGGATATCAGGGCCGGCTGCATGTCTGGTTCCAGAGTATGTGGTACTGGCGCGCGGCGGAGGTCATCAGTCTCGTTACGATTATTCTGCTTGGATTTGGTTGGTTTCGCCGATATAACAAAATTGTGAAGAACGCATAATTTGTGCTGATTCGTTTCAGAATCGACCAGAGGCGTGGTCATTTATGAAACAAAAATGCAACTAATTATCAGGCAAATCCTAAGAAGGAGGACGAATGAGGACTATAGCAATCATCACAGCACGGGGAGGAAGTAAGCGGATTCCCGGGAAGAATATAAAGGAGTTCTGCGGAAAGCCCATTTTAGCCTATTCCATTGAAGCGGCAATTACTTCCGGTATATTCGACATGGTCATGGTATCAACCGATGATGAGAATATAGCGGCAATAGCCCGGGCATATGGAGCAGAGGTTCCGTTTTACCGAAGCAGCGGGACCGCTAATGATTTTGCCACCACGAATGATGTGCTCATTGAGGTGCTTGACAGACTCCGGGAACAGGGAGAAGTATTTGACATGGCCTGTTGTATGTATCCCACAGCTCCTTTTGTTACAGCCGGAAAGCTTACAGATGCAATGGAGCAGCTTATGGCAAGCGGTGCCGATACGCTGATTCCGGTGACCGCATTTTCCTATCCCCCTCAAAGGGCCATGGTGGTAAGGGAGGGACGTCTTGTTTTTCAATATCCCGAATATCTGGACAGCCGTTCCCAGGATCTTGAGCCTCATTACCATGATGTAGGCCAGTTTTATCTGTTCAGGGTAGAGGCTTTCTTAAAGAACAGAAAGCTGATGCTGGGAGATATCCTTCCTTACGTGGTATCGGAGATGGAGGTACAGGATATTGACAACCTGACAGATTGGGAAATTGCAGAAATAAAATACCGCATTGCAGATGGGAGCAGATATGAAGCATAAAATAGCCCTTTTATCCAATGTAAATTTGAGCTTTGCCATAAGGATGTTAAAGCGAGAATTTGAAATATACGAAGGAGAAGGATATGGGAATGAACTAGGAGAACTGCTGAATCCGGATTCTTCCTACCATGCCTTTGCGGCGGATATAACCTTTATTGTTATGGACCTGATGGAATTGATCGAACATGACTTGAAGGAAGACGGCAGCAGAATGGACAAGTGGTTTGGGAGTGTCAGGGCTGCGGTCAGCAGGGACCGGATTTATTTTATTTCTGATGCCTGTCTGTGGGGAGCGGAGACAAGCGTGCTGCAGGATGGAGACAGGAAACGGGTGCTGGAAGGGATGTGGCAGGAGCGGCTGAATGCTTTATGCCGGGAATATCCGGGTGTGCATGTGCTGCCATATCGCAGTGTTTTGGAGGAAATGGGATTCGAAAGAGCCTTTTCCCTGAAAATGTGGTATATGGGGCGGATGCTTCATACAAATGATGCCCAGAAGGAGCTGTGCGGACTGATCACGGACCGGATGCAGCTGCTTGACAGAACAGCAAAAAAGGTACTGTTATTGGACCTTGATCATACCCTGTGGGGCGGTCTGGCTGGAGAAACGGATCATACACCCATTATCTTGTCAGATGATCATGACGGACTGGCTTTCAAGAACCTGCAGCGGGTCATTGCGCAGATGCAGTCCCAGGGGGTTCTTCTGGGAATCGTTTCTAAAAATAATGAAGAGGATGCATTAAAGATCCTTGCGGAACATCCCCACATGGTGCTCCGCCCGGAACAGTTTGCAGCCAGGAAGATCAATTGGGAACCAAAACACAGGAATATTCAGGAAATAGCCCGGGAACTGAACCTGGGGACAGATTCTTTTGTATTCTGGGATGACAGTCCTGCTGAAAGAGACCTGGTAAAAAAGATGCTGCCTGAGGTTATCGTGCCGGATTTCCCGGAGCAGCCGGAGGAGTTGGCACCGGCTATGGCTGACATTTATAGACAGTATTTTGCAAAACTAAAATTGACAAAAGAGGATCTTGAGAAAACCGGACAATATGCGGCAAATACAAAAAGGAATCAGCTCCAGGAGGAAAGTACGGATTTTGAAAGCTATCTGAAGCAGCTGAAAATTGAAATAATCAGGGAAGATGTAAGTGCAAATCAGGAAAGGCTGCTGCAGTTGATCAATAAGACCAACCAATTCAATCTTACGACCAGGAGACTGGATGCAGTAACTTTGCAGCAGCTTATAGCAGATAAAAATACACGCGTTTTCTTATACAGGGTCACGGATTGCTTTGGAGATAATGGCATTGTTGCAGCCGGTATTGTTAATCTTGGCGGTGAGGAACCGGTTCTGGATGAGCTGGTGATGAGCTGCCGCGTTATGGGAAGACGTATTGAATATGCAATTGTAGAGGATATTGAGAATGCCCTGAAGGAAGAAGGATATACTGTTTTGAGAGGGCTGTATTATAAAACAGCCAGGAACAAACCGGTTGAAAAGTTATATGAGAGCCTTGGATATCAGTTGTTATCAATAGATGAGAACAAAGGCGAATACAGGATGGTATTTTCTGATAGACCCAAAAGGGTATATTATGCTAATATAGTCTATGATAATATAGAGTCAGTTAATAGTAAGGCTGTGCCGAATATATTCGGCAAATCCTAATGGAGAATAACAGAATGGAAGATAAAATTATTGCATTGATAGAAGCCGTACTGCTGGTACCGGCAGGAATCATAACAAAGGATACCAGAATGGAAGATGTGGAGGAGTGGGATTCTCTGGCTCATGTTATGCTGATTGGAGAGCTGGAGGCAAAGCTTAATATATCCATACCGCTTACGGAAGCAGTTGATATCACATCGGTTCAGGAGATTTTAAAATGGGCATTATGTTAAGAGCGATCCGGGAGACTGATCTTGACAATATCATGCACTGGCGGATGGCGGAAGAGATTACCCGGTATATGAATACGAATCCGCAGCTTACATTGGAAGGACAGAAGGAATGGCTTGCTTCTGTCAGAGAGAATCCGGATGTACAGTACTGGCTGATAGAGATAAATGGAGAGGGTGCCGGTGTGATCAGTGTAAACGGACTGACCAGGCCGGACGGCAGGCTTGGCTGGGCTTATTATGTGGGAGAGAAGCGGCTGCGCAGCATGCGTACGGCATTATCCCTGGAAATGAGTCTGTATGACCATGCGCTGATTGATCTCAGGAAACAGGCTGTGGTCAGTGATGTATTTACGTTGAATCAAGGTGTGATACAGCTGCACCTGCTTTGCGGCTGCCAGATCACAGAAGAGAAAAAGGCCCATGTGTGGAAGGAAGGCGTTTCCTATGACGTGACCTTCCTGGAAATGACAACAGAACGATGGCAGGAAATCAGGAAAACAAAGAAGTATGAGAAAATCGTATTTCCAGGACTGGATTGTAAAAACATACGTAGCATGAATGAAAAGCATACGCAGCATGAATAAAAAGCATATTCAACATGAATGAAATGAAAAGCATATTCAACCTGAATGAAAAGCATATTCAACCTGAATGAAAAGCATATTCAATTGAATGAAACGCATATGCCTGCTGCGCGGGCGGACGGGAGTTAACATGAACAAAGAGATAAAAATAGGAAATCATATAATCAACGAGGATTCGCCTGTATTTATTGTGGCAGAAATGTCAGCCAACCATTTAATGGATTATAACCGTGCAGTGGAAGTGATTCGGGCAGCAAAGGAGGCTGGTGCCGATGCTGTCAAGGTTCAGACCTATACGGCAGATACCATTACGCTTCCTGGTGAGGATGCCTGTTTCCAGATTACACAGGGCACCATATGGGATGGCACCACATTGCATAAGCTATATCAGGAAGCCTACACACCATGGGAATGGCAGCCCGGGTTACAGGCAGCGGCGCAGGAGCTGGGGCTTGTATTTTTCTCCTCTCCCTTTGATCTGAGCAGTATAGATTTTCTGGAGGAAATGGATGTTCCTGTTTACAAGGTGGCTTCTTTTGAAATCACTGATATTCCGTTTATCAGAAAAATAGCCCAAAAAGGGAAGCCGATTATTATCTCCACCGGAATTGCCTGTCTGTCGGACATAGAGCTTGCGCTGAAAACATGCCGTGAGGTTGGGAATGAGGATGTGATCCTGTTAAAATGTACCTCTGCTTACCCGGCTCCTTATGAAGACAGCAACCTGAAAACAATCCCCTCCATGAAGGAGACTTTTAACTGTATCACCGGTCTGTCCGATCATACCATGGGACATGCGGTTGCCTGCGGCGGGGTTGCTCTGGGTGCTAAAGTAGTGGAAAAGCATCTTACGCTCCGGCGTTCGGATGGAGGCGCTGACGCCGCGTTTTCCATGGAACCGGAAGAGTTTCGGGAAATGGTAGACAATATCAGGATCATAGAGAAGGCCCTGGGCAAGGTAACCTATGATTTGACGGCCAAGCAGTTAAAAAGCCGGGAACACAGCCGTTCCCTGTTTGTGGCAAAGGATATGAAGGCCGGTGAAATCTTTACACCGGATAATCTCCGTTCTGTCCGTCCGGCAAATGGTCTTCATACAAAGCATTATGAAGAATTACTGGGAAAAAGGATCAGCCGGGATGCAAGACTGGGAACGCCTATGTCCTGGGATTTGGTAAAATATGAATAACTGCCGGGTTGTCCATGATACCTATTGAATCGGAACAGAATAGTAACTATAATACATGTAGATTGGAGAACAGGTAAATGTTTGTAATACGTGGGGATGGGAATGCCCATATTGGTGCGGGACATCTGATGCGCTGTCTGACGATTGCAGATGCGCTTGCCCACAGAACCTCCGGTCAGGCGGATATTATGTTTATCTGTGGGGATGACCAGTCAGGACAGTTGGCGGCGGACCATTTCCGGGTGCAGGTTCTGCATACAGATTATCAGGATATGGAAGCGGAACTTCCTGTCTTAGTACAGCTTTTATCTAATGTGGACGAGCAGATTGTATTCCTGATAGACAGCTATTATGTTACCCCGCGTTATATTGAAGAAATAAAGCGCCTTGGTTATGTATTCCTGTTGGATGATATGGGAAAACAGCCATTTCCGGCAGATGCGGTGATTAACTATAATGCCTTTGCAGATAAAGCCGTGTACCGGGAGCTTTATCAGGGAATGCAGACCGAACTCCATATCGGAAGCAGTTATATTCCTTTACGGCCTCAGTTTCTTCATACCGGATGTCAGATCAGAGAAAAAGTAAGTGATGTTTTAATCACCACAGGCGGCGGGGATTCTGAAAATATCGGCGGCAGCATTTTAGAAGGAATCTATGATGAAACACTGAATTATCATTTGATTACCGGGCGGTATCATCCTTATTACAATATACTGAAGACTTGGGAAAAAAATCATAATAATGTAACAATATATCATGATGTTAAAGATATGGCTTCCCTTATGGCAAAGTGTGACCTTGCAGTAACAGCCGGCGGAACTACTATATATGAACTGGCAGCGGTTGGGGTCCCCTTTATCTGTTTTTCTTATGCGGACAATCAGAAGGCGCTGACTGCCTGGGTGGGAGAGACCACTTATACTGGACAGAAGATAATATCCGGATATGCAGGTGACTGGCATGAGGACAAGGATATGGTTATGGAGAGGATTTCCAAATGGTGCCAGGTGATGAAAAACGATATTCAGAAAAGGCAGTTATGGGCCGATGCATTTAAAAATATGGTAGACGGACACGGTGCGGAAAGGATCGCAGATCTGCTCCGGGCCAGGCAGTGAGGAAGGTGAATCATCTGCAGATTAGAAAATATATAGGGAAAGATATAATAATATACGGTCTTGCAGGGATCATCCTGTTCCTGTTTCTGGCAGCTTTTACTTATAAGGAGGAAAAAGGAGACGGAGCTGTTTATGACATTGTATGTCTGGGCGACAGCATATTAGGGCAGGTCAGGGCGGAAACTTCCATTGTATATTTATTGGAAGAACAGCTTGGATGCAGGATCTTCAACGGGGCATTCGGAGGAACGACCATGAGCCGTCTGGGTGATGAACGGAATCTTGCCCGGAATAAGGACGGTTTATCCATGACAGCCCTGGCCCTGGCAATCGGTTATGATGATTTTTCCGTACAAAGAACAGTGAACTTCAGCGCCTATGGAAATGGGTCGGAGCATTTTCCGGACACCATGGAGGAGCTTTCCGCCCTTGATTTTACCCAGACCCGGATTTTGATGATAGGACATGGCATGAACGATTATCGTGCAGAGGTGCCCCTTGTGAATCCGGAGAATCCCTATGACAGCCATACGTTTGAAGGAGCATTGCGTACAACACTGGAAACCTTACAGAAACAGTATCCGGAGCTTCGTCTGATATTGGTTACGCCAACTTACTCCTGGATATTGGAAGCAAAGATGACCTGTGAAGAATGGAATGCAGGCTGCGGCTTTCTGGAGGATTATGTGGAGCTGGAAATCAGTATCGCAAGAGAGTATGATGTGGAAGTCATAGATCTGTACCATGATTTCTATCCCCATGACAGCTGGGAGGA
>Ga0153941_1000571_pt1 | contig 16164 bp, 11 predicted proteins | sample TSNJ025MetaG_FD_104733 | JGI IMG/M metagenome (GOLD analysis project Ga0153941, IMG submission 104733) | Attine ant fungus gardens microbial communities from New Jersey, USA - TSNJ025 MetaG | ecosystem: Host-associated > Fungi > Mycelium > Unclassified | place: USA: New Jersey, Brendan T. Byrne...
CTTGCCCTGCTCCGCCAATACCTTGGTGATCGCCGCCGTCAGCGTCGTCTTGCCATGGTCAACGTGACCAATCGTCCCGATGTTGCAATGCGGCTTCGTCCGCGCGAATTTCTCTTTGGCCATCGTTCGGCTCCTCTGGGGCCACTCTCTCTATCAAGCTTCAGCGCGCTCGTCCCTTGGAGCGGCTGGTGCATTTGTCAGTTAGAATTCCGGCATTGCGCTCTGCTTCGTTAGGCGGCCGCCGCCAAGATATCAGGCGTATTTCGCCTGAACCTCCTGCGCGACGTTCGAGGGTACCTGTTCATAATGATCGAACTGCATGGTGAAGGTGGCGCGCCCCTGGGTCATCGAGCGCAGCTGATTGACGTAACCGAACATGTTGGCGAGCGGCACCATGGCGCTGATGACGTTGGCGTTGCCGCGCATGTCCTGGCCCAAGATGTGACCGCGGCGCGAATTGAGATCGCCGATGACCGAGCCGGTATATTCCTCCGGCGTCACCGCCTCGACCTTCATGATCGGCTCGAGCAGCACCGAGCCGCCCTCGCGCAGCGCCTCGCGTAGCGCGGCGCGGGCCGCGATCTCGAAGGCGAGCGCCGAGGAATCCACGTCGTGATATTGGCCGTCGACCAGCGTGACCTTGAGATCGACGACCGGGAAGCCGGCCAGCACGCCCGAACCGAGCACCGATTGCAGCCCCTTTTCGACGCCGGGGACGTATTCCTTCGGCACCGCGCCGCCGACGATCTTGTTCTCGAACGTGAAGCCGCTGGCTGCCGGCATCGGCTCGACCACGATCTTGACCCGGGCGAACTGGCCGGAGCCGCCGGTCTGTTTCTTGTGGATGTAGTCCTTGGTGACCGCCCTGGTGATCTTTTCGCGATAGGCCACCTGCGGCGCGCCGATATTGGCCTCGACCTTGTAGCTGCGCTTGAGGATGTCGACCTTGATGTCGAGGTGCAGCTCCCCCATCCCCTTGAGGATGGTCTGGCCGGATTCCGGATCGGTCGAGACGCGGAACGAGGGATCCTCGGCGGCGAGCTTGGCCAGCGCCACGCCGAGCTTTTCCTGGTCCGCCTTCGATTTCGGCTCGATGGCGATCTCGATGACCGGGTCGGGAAATTCCATTTTCTCCAGCACGACCGGCTTTTGCGGGTCGCACAACGTGTCGCCGGTGCGCACTTCCTTCAACCCCGCCAGCGCCACGATGTCGCCGGCGAAGGCCTCCTTGATGTCCTCGCGGGAGTTCGCGTGCATCAGCAGCATCCGGCCGACCCGCTCCTTGCGGTCCTTGGTCGAATTGACGAGCGCCATGCCGGTTGCAAGCTTGCCCGAGTAGATCCGGGAGAACGTGATCGTTCCCACGAACGGATCGTCCATGATCTTGAAGGCGAGCACGGCAACCGGATCGTCATCGGAGGGATTGCGCAGGACTTCCTGGTCGGTTCTCGGATCGATGCCCTTGATGGCGCCGCGATCGACCGGCGACGGCAGGAAGTCGACCACGGCGTCGAGCAGCGGCTGCACGCCTTTATTCTTGAATGCCGACCCGCACAGCACCGGCACGAATTTTCTGCCGATCACGGCCTTGCGAATGAGCCGCTTGAGCGTCGCTTGGTCCGGCTCCTTGCCCTCGAGATACGCGGCCATGACCTCGTCGTCGAACTCGACCGCCGCCTCGATCAGCTTCTCGCGATATTCCACGGCCTGGGGCCGCAGATGCTCCGGGATCTCCTCGTCGTGGTACTCGGCGCCGAGCGATTCGTCGTCCCAGACGATCGCCTTCATGCGAATGAGATCGATGACGCCCTTGAAGCCGCTTTCGGCGCCGATCGGCAGCTGGGTACAGACCGGATTCGCCGCCACCCGGGTGACGAGATCGTCGACGCATTTGAAGAAATCGGCGCCGATCTTGTCCATCTTGTTGACGAACACCACGCGCGGGACGTTGTACTTGTCGGCCTGGCGCCACACCGTCTCGGTCTGCGGCTCCACCCCCTGATTGCCGTCGAGCACGCAAACCGCCCCGTCGAGCACGCGCAGCGAGCGTTCGACCTCGATGGTGAAATCGACGTGGCCGGGCGTGTCGATGATGTTGAGTCGCTTGTCGTTCCAGAAGCAGGTGGTGGCGGCGGACGTGATGGTGATGCCGCGCTCTTGCTCCTGCTCCATCCAGTCCATGGTGGCGGCGCCCTCGTGCACCTCGCCCATCTTGTGGCTCTTGCCGGTGTAGTAGAGCACGCGCTCGGTCGTGGTCGTCTTTCCCGCATCGATGTGGGCCATGATGCCGAAATTACGATAATCCTCGATGCGGTGAGTGCGGGGCATGGGGATTCCTCAGTCGAATCGCCGGATCACCAGCGGTAATGCGAGAAAGCGCGGTTCGCTTCCGCCATCCGGTGGGTATCCTCGCGTTTCTTGACGGCGTTCCCCCTGTTGTTCGAAGCATCCAGCAGCTCGGCCGAGAGCCGATCGGTCATGGTTTTCTCGTTGCGTTCGCGCGCGGCCGAGATGATCCAGCGAATGCCGAGCGCCTGGCGGCGCGAGATCCGCACCTCCACCGGCACCTGATAGGTGGCGCCGCCGACCCGGCGGGAGCGCACCTCGATCGTCGGCATCACGTTGTCGAGCGCCTGCTCGAACACCGCGATCGGGTTCTGCTTGGTCTTGCCCTCGATGATCTCGAGCGCGTCATAGACGATCTTCTCCGCCACCGACTTCTTGCCGGCGTGCATGATCGAGTTCATGAACTTAGTCACCACGACGTTCCCGAATTTCGGGTCCGGCATGATCTCGCGCTTCTCTGCGCTGTGGCGGCGGGACATCGGTGCGCTTCTCTAATTCGTCATGCTCAGTTGGTGGAACTTTCGTCATGGCCGGGCTCGTCCCGGCCATCCACGTCTTCACTCTCTCGGGATCCCCGGGTCTCGCTGCGCTCGCCCGGGGATGACCCTCGCTACGCTCGGGTCACTTCGGCCTTTTGGCTCCGTATTTCGACCGCCGCTGCCTGCGGTTCTTGACCCCCTGGGTATCGAGCACGCCGCGCAGGATGTGGTAGCGCACGCCCGGGAGATCCTTCACGCGGCCGCCGCGGATCATCACCACGGAATGCTCCTGCAGGTTATGGCCCTCGCCGGGGATGTAGCCGATCACCTCGAAGCCGTTGGTCAGCCGCACCTTGGCGACCTTGCGCAAGGCCGAATTCGGCTTCTTCGGGGTCGTGGTGTAGACCCGGGTGCAAACGCCGCGCTTCTGCGGCGAAGCCTGCAGCGCCGGCACCTTGTTGCGGCTCTTCTGCCCCACCCGCGGCTTGCGGATCAGCTGGTTGATCGTCGGCATCGCATCCCACACCCAATCTCGAGAACCCGATTTCGGTCCCGCCTGGCGCCTACCGGCGTTGGCGCAAAACGAAACCGCGCCGTCCGGTCCTGGGCGGAACGGCGCTTATGCATCAACAGAGGACCGCGGCGCGGCGGCGGCGCGGTCATGTACACCCGTAGTCTGACAAAGCTGTCAGAAGCAGCGTTTGAGTTTCTTGGGTCGAGGCGACTTTGCCGCCGTGCCGACGGGGAAACTCACCGCCTGCCGCAAAAGTGCGCGGTTTGTATCGGCCGCATGCTGGGGTGTCAAGGCCCGGAAACTACGAAGTTCCCGACACTTCCGGACCCCGCATCACTTTCTCGGCCAGCGCGGCCCGCCGAGGGCTGCAGCGGCCCCGGAAGAGTTCCGCACCGGACGAACATCTTCGCACCGAGCCCCGGGTCCGCCGGCACGAGCCACCGGCAGAACCCCGGAAACACCCGGCTACTCGGCCGCCGGCAGCTGTGCCGCTTCCGCCTTCTCGGCCGCGTGCTTCTCGCGCTCCTCGAGGATGAGCGCGTCGCGCTTGACCGCGACTTCGCGCACCTTGCCCATCATGGCGCCGGTGCCGGCGGGGATCAGCCGCCCGACGATGACGTTCTCTTTGAGCCCGTCGAGGGTATCCACCTTGCCGTTCACGGCGGCCTCGGTGAGCACCCGCGTGGTCTCCTGGAACGAGGCGGCGGAGATGAACGAGCGGGTCTGCAGCGAAGCCTTGGTGATGCCGAGCAGCACCGGATGCGCCTTGGCCGGCTTGCGGGCCTCGGCTTTGGCCAGGTCGTTGACCTCGTCGAGCTCGATGCGATCGATCTGCTCGCCCTGGATCAGCTCGGTCTCGCCCGACTCGTCGATCTCGACCTTCTGCAGCATCTGGCGAACGATCACCTCGATGTGCTTGTCGTTGATGTTGACGCCCTGCAGGCGATAGACCTCCTGAATCTCATTGACCAGATACGCGGCCAGATCCTCCACGCCTTTGATCGCGAGAATATCGTGAGGCGCCGGATTGCCTTCGACGATGAACTCGCCTTTTTCGATCACGTCGCCGTCCTGCAGATGGATGTGCTTGCCCTTGGGGATGAGATATTCGACGGGCTCGACGCCTTTTTCGTTCGGCTCGATGGTGAGCCGCCGCTTGTTCTTGTAGTCGCGGCCGAAGCGCACGGTCCCGGAAATTTCGGCGATGACCGCCGCCTCCTTGGGCCGGCGCGCCTCGAACAGCTCCGCCACCCGCGGTAAGCCGCCGGTGATGTCGCGCGTCTTGGCACTTTCGGTCGGAATGCGGGCTATGACGTCGCCGGCCTTGATCTTCGCGCCGGGATCGACCGAGATCACCGCATCGACCGCAAGCTGGTAGCGAGCCTCGCCGCCGCGACTGAGCTTCAGGACCTTGCCGTCCTTGCCTTTGAGGACGATGGCGGGACGCAGATCCTGGCCCCGGCCGGAAGTGCGCCAATCGATGACCACGCGCTTGGCGATGCCGGTCGATTCATCGAGCGTCTCCGACATCGACTGGCCCTCGACCAGGTCCTCGAACCCCACCGTGCCCTCGACTTCGGTCAGGATCGGACGCGTATAGGGATCCCATTCGGCCAGGCGCTGGCCGCGTTTGACCTTGTCGCCGTCCTCGATCCGCAGCCGCGCTCCGTACTGGATGCGGTGCACCGCGCGCTCGGTGCCGTCCTGATCGACCACAGCGATGGCCATGTTGCGGGCCATCGCGATCAGCTCGCCGTCGGAATTGCGGGCCATGTTTTTGTTCTTGATCTTGATCTTGCCCTCGAAATTCGACTCGACGAAGGACTGCTCCGAGATCTGCGCGGCGCCGCCGATGTGGAAGGTGCGCATCGTGAGCTGGGTTCCCGGCTCGCCGATGGATTGCGCGGCGATGACGCCGACCGCTTCGCCGAGATTGACCGGCGTGCCACGCGCGAGATCGCGGCCATAGCACTTACCGCATACGCCGTTCACCATCTCGCAAGTGAGCACCGAACGGATGCGGACCTCCTGGACGCCTGCCTGGCTGACCGCCTCGACTTGCGGCTCTTCGAGCAAAGTGCCGCGCTTGACCAGCACGGTATTGCTGGCCGGGTCCTTGATGTCCTCCGCGGCGGTGCGCCCGAGGATGCGGCTGCCGAGCGAAGCCACGACCTGGCCGGCATCGATGATGGCCCGTACCTTGATGCCCGCCTTGGTCTTGCAGTCCTCGCCGGTGACGATGCAGTCCTGGGCGACGTCGACCAGCCGCCGGGTCAGATACCCGGAGTTGGCGGTCTTGAGCGCGGTGTCGGCGAGGCCTTTGCGCGCGCCGTGGGTGGAGTTGAAGTACTCCAGGACCGAGAGGCCCTCCTTGAAGTTGGAGATGATCGGGCTCTCGATGATCTCGCCCGAGGGCTTGGCCATCAGGCCGCGCATCCCGGCAAGCTGCTTCATCTGCGCCGGCGAGCCGCGCGCGCCGGAGTGCGCCATCATGTAGATGGAATTCACCGGAACCTCGCGCCCGCCGTCGCCCAGTTTGCGAACCGCCGAGATCTCCCGCATCATTTCGTCGGCGATGCGGTCCGTGCATTTCGCCCAGGCATCGACCACCTTGTTGTATTTCTCGCCCTGGGTGATCAGGCCGTCGTTGTACTGCTGCTCGTATTCCTTCACCAGCGTGCGGGTATCCTCGACGATTTTCCATTTCGAGGTCGGCACCACCATGTCGTCCTTGCCGAAGGAAATGCCGGCCTTGAACGCGAAATGGAAACCGAGCGCCATGATGCGGTCGCAGAAGATGACGGTCTCCTTCTGCCCGCAGTGACGATAGACGACGTCGATCATGTTGGAGATCTCGCGCTTCGTCATCAGCCTGTTGACGATGTCGAAGGAGATCTTCGGATTGCGCGGCAACACCTCGCCCAGCAGCGCGCGGCCCGGCGTGGTTTCGTACTGGGCGCGCACGTCGTTGCCCTTTTCGTCCACTCCGGTCCAGCGGTACCGGATCTTGCTGTGCAGGCTAACGATCTTTTGCTCGAGCGCATGCTGGATCTCGGCGATTTCGCCGAACATCTTGCCCTCACCGGGCTCGTTTTCGCGCAATAGCGACAGATAATACAGCCCCAGGACGATGTCCTGGCTCGGCACGATGATCGGCGAGCCGTTGGCGGGGTGCAGGATGTTGTTGGTCGACATCATCAGCACGCGCGCCTCGAGCTGCGCCTCGAGCGACAACGGCACGTGCACGGCCATCTGGTCGCCGTCGAAATCGGCGTTGAACGCCGCGCACACCAGCGGATGCAGCTGGATCGCCTTGCCCTCGATCAGCACCGGCTCGAACGCCTGGATGCCGAGGCGGTGGAGCGTCGGGGCGCGATTGAGCAGCACCGGATGCTCGCGGATGACCTCGTCGAGAATGTCCCAGACCTCGGGCTTCTCCTTCTCCACCAGCTTCTTCGCCTGCTTGACGGTGGTCGACAGTCCCTTGGCGTCGAGCCGCGAATAGATGAACGGCTTGAACAGCTCCAGCGCCATCTTCTTGGGCAGGCCGCATTGATGCAGCTTGAGCTCCGGACCCACCACGATGACGGAGCGGCCGGAGTAATCCACGCGCTTGCCGAGCAGGTTCTGCCGGAACCTGCCCTGCTTGCCCTTGAGCATGTCGGCGAGCGATTTCAGCGGTCGCTTGTTGGCGCCGGTGATCACCCGGCCGCGCCGGCCGTTGTCGAACAGCGCGTCGACCGCCTCCTGCAGCATGCGCTTCTCGTTGCGGATGATGATGTCCGGCGCGCGCAGCTCGATCAGCCGCTTCAGCCGGTTGTTGCGGTTGATCACCCGCCGATAGAGATCGTTGAGGTCGGAGGTGGCGAAGCGCCCGCCGTCGAGCGGCACCAGCGGCCGCAGGTCCGGCGGAATCACCGGAACCACGGTGAGCACCATCCACTCCGGCTTGTTGCCGGATTGGACGAACGCTTCGATCAGCTTCAGGCGTTTGGCCAGCTTCTTCGGCTTGAGGTCGGAAGTGGATTCCGCGATCTCCTTGCGCAGATCCGCGGCCATCTTCTCGAGATCGAGCGCTTTGAGCATGTTGCGGATGGCTTCGGCGCCGATCATCGCCGTAAACGAATCCGCGCCGAACTCGTCCTGGGCGCGCAGATACTCGTCCTCGGACAACAACTGCCGGTCCTTGAGCGGGGTCAGTCCCGGCTCGATCACGACGTAATGCTCGAAATAGAGGATGCGCTCGAGGTCCTTGAGCGTCATGTCGAGCAACAGCCCGATGCGGCTCGGCAGTGACTTGAGGAACCAGATATGCGCGACCGGAGCGGCGAGCTCGATATGGCCCATGCGCTCGCGCCGCACCCGGGAGAGCGTGACCTCGACCCCGCATTTCTCGCAGATGATGCCCTTGTACTTCATGCGCTTGTACTTGCCGCACAAGCATTCGTAGTCCTTGATCGGACCGAAGATGCGGGCGCAGAACAATCCGTCGCGCTCCGGCTTGAAGGTCCGGTAGTTGATCGTCTCCGGCTTCTTGATCTCGCCGTAAGACCACGACAGAATCTTCTCCGGGCTCGCGATCGAGATCCGGATCTGGTCAAAGACCTGCGCCGGAATCTGCGGGCTGAAGAGATTCATCACTTCTTGATTCATCGCCGTCTCCTGAGCTCGGGGGGCGAGTTCCGCCGCGCCCCGCAGCATTGGTGAATTGCGCAGCCGGGGCGGCTCGCCGCCCCGGCACTTATGCTTACTCGGCTGCCTCGGCCTCGCCGCCGCCGGAGCGCTGCTTCGAGTTGTGCAAGTCGACGTTCAGGCCAAGGGAACGCATCTCCTTGACGAGCACGTTGAAGGACTCCGGGATACCGGCTTCGAACGTGTCGTCTCCGCGCACGATCGCCTCGTACACCTTGGTACGTCCGGCGACGTCGTCCGACTTGACGGTGAGCATCTCCTGGAGCGTGTAGGCCGCCCCATAGGCCTCGAGCGCCCACACCTCCATCTCGCCGAAGCGCTGGCCGCCGAACTGCGCCTTGCCGCCCAGCGGCTGCTGGGTGACCAGGCTGTACGGTCCGATCGAGCGCGCGTGGATCTTGTCGTCGACCAGGTGATGCAGCTTCATCATGTAGATGTAGCCGACCGTCACCCTGCGATCGAACTCCTCGCCGGTGCGCCCGTCATGGAGCGCGACCTGACCGGAAAGGTCGAGCCCCGCCATGTCGAGCATGCGTTCGATATCGACCTCTTTGGCGCCGTCGAACACCGGAGTGGCGATCAGAACTCCGTGCCGCAGGTTGCCGCCGAGCTCGACGAGTTCCGTTTCCTGCAGGCTGCGGATCGTCTCGTCATCGCCGTAGACCTTCTTGAGCGTGTCTTTCAACGGCTTGAGATCCTTTTTCGCATAGTAGGCATCGACGGCCTGGCCGATGCGGTGTCCCAGCCCCGCGCACGCCCAGCCCAGATGCGTCTCCAGGATCTGGCCGACGTTCATCCGGCTCGGCACGCCGAGCGGATTGAGCACGATGTCCACCGGCGTGCCGTCGCCCAGGAACGGCATGTCCTCGGCCGGCACGATCTTCGACACCACGCCCTTGTTGCCGTGACGTCCGGCCATCTTGTCGCCGGGCTGGATCTTGCGCTTCACCGCGACGAAGACCTTGACCATCTTCATCACGCCGGGCGGCAGCTCGTCGCCGCGCTGCAGCTTCTCGACCTTGTCGAGGAAGCGTTGCTCGAGCCCCTTCTTCGACTCGTCGTACTGCCTGCGGATCGCCTCGATTTCGGTCATTAGCCGGTCGTTGGACACTGCGAACAGCCACCATTGCGAGCGTGGGAACTCTTCCAGCGCCGCCCTGGTGATCCGCGTATCCTTCTTGAAGCCCTTGGGGCCGGCGATCCCGGTCTTGCCCTCCAGCATTTCGCCGAGGCGGCCGTAGACGTTGCGGTCGAGAATGGCCTGCTCGTCGTCGCGGTCCTTGGCGAGCCGCTCGATCTCTTCACGCTCGATCGCGAGCGCGCGCTCGTCCTTCTCGACCCCGTGCCGGTTGAATACGCGGACTTCGACCACGGTGCCCTGCACGCCCGGCGGCACCCGCAGCGAGGTGTCGCGGACGTCGGACGCCTTCTCGCCGAAGATGGCGCGGAGCAGCTTCTCCTCCGGCGTCATCGGGCTCTCGCCCTTCGGCGTGATCTTGCCGACCAGGATGTCACCGGCCCGTACTTCGGCGCCGATGTAGACGATGCCCGCCTCGTCGAGGTTCTTGAGCGCCTCTTCCGACACGTTGGGGATATCGCGGGTGATCTCTTCGGGTCCGAGCTTGGTGTCGCGCGCCATCACCTCGAATTCCTCGATGTGGATCGAGGTGAAGACGTCGTCCTTGACGATGCGCTCGGACAGCAGGATCGAGTCCTCGAAATTGTAGCCGTTCCACGGCATGAACGCCACGAGCACGTTGCGTCCGAGCGCAAGCTCGCCGAGCTCGGTCGAGGGCCCGTCGGCGATGATGTCGCCCTTGGTCACCAGATCGCCAATCTTCACCAACGGACGCTGATTGATGCAGGTGTTCTGGTTCGAGCGCTGGAATTTCTGCAACCGATAAATGTCGACCCCGGATTTCGACGGATCGGTCTCCTCGGTTGCGCGCACGACGATACGGGTGGCGTCGACCTGATCGACGATGCCGGTCCGGCGCGCGGCGATCGCCGCGCCGGAATCGCGAGCGACGACGCCTTCCATCCCGGTGCCGACGAACGGCGCCTCGGCCCGCACCAAAGGCACCGCCTGGCGCTGCATGTTGGAGCCCATCAGCGCCCGATTGGCGTCGTCGTTCTCCAGGAACGGGATCAGCGCGGCCGCCACCGAGACCAGCTGCTTGGGCGACACGTCCATGTAGTCGACCTTGTCGGGCGCCACCATGTGCACGTCGCCGGCATGCCGGCACACGATCAGGTCCTCGGTGAAGCGCCCGCGCGAGTCGATCACCGCGTTGGCCTGCGCGACGTAATAGCGGCCCTCCTCCATGGCCGAGAGGTAGATCACCTCGTCGGTGACGCGGCCGTCCTTCACCTTGCGATACGGCGTCTCGACGAACCCGTACTTGTTCACCCGCGCGTAGGTCGCCAGCGAATTGATCAGGCCGATGTTCGGGCCTTCTGGCGTCTCGATCGGGCAGATCCGGCCGTAATGGGTCGGATGCACGTCGCGCACCTCGAAGCCGGCGCGCTCCCGCGTCAGCCCGCCGGGGCCGAGCGCCGAGAGCCGCCGCTTGTGCGTGATCTCGGACAGCGGGTTGGTCTGATCCATGAATTGCGAGAGCTGCGAGGAGCCGAAGAACTCCCGCACCGCGGCCGCCGCCGGCTTGGCGTTGATCAGGTCCTGCGGCATCACCGTGTCGATGTCGACCGAGCTCATGCGCTCCTTGATCGCGCGCTCCATGCGCAGCAGGCCGATGCGATACTGATTCTCCATCAGCTCGCCGACCGATCGCACCCGGCGGTTGCCGAGGTGATCGATGTCGTCGATCTCGCCCTTGCCGTCGCGCAGATCGAGCAGCGTGCGGATCACCGCGATGACGTCTTCCTTGCGCAGCACGCGCACGCTGTCGTCGGTGTCGAGATCGAGCCGCATGTTCATCTTGACGCGGCCGACCGCCGAAAGATCGTAGCGCTCCGGGTCGAAGAACAGCGACTGGAACATCGCCTGCGCGGTGTCGAGCGTCGGCGGCTCGCCCGGACGCATGACCCGGTAGACATCGAACAGCGCGTCTTCACGGGTCAGGTTCTTGTCGACCGCGAGCGTGTTGCGGATATAGGCCCCGACGTTGACGTGATCGATGTCGAGCACCGGGATTTCCTTGTACCCGGTGTCGTTGAGGGTCTTCAGGGTCTTGTCGGTGATTTCCTCACCCGCCTCGACGTAGATCTCGCCGGTCTTCGGGTTGACGAGGTCCTCGGCGATGTAATGGCCGATGAGCTCCTCGTCCGTCATCCGCAACGCCTTGAGCCCGCGCTCCGCGAGCTGGCGCGCCTGGCGCACGGTGATCTTCTTGCCGGCTTCCACGACGACCTTGCCGCTGTCGGCGTCGACGAGGTCGTTGACGGCCTTGTAGCCCTTCAACCGGTTGGCATCGAAGGGAACCCGCCAGCCGTCCTTGGTGCGCTTGTAATGGACCTGGCGATAGAAGGTGTTGAGGATCTCCTCGCCGTCCATCCCGAGCGCATAGAGCAGCGACGTCACCGGAATCTTGCGCCGCCGGTCGATGCGCGCATGCACGATGTCCTTGGCGTCGAATTCGATGTCGAGCCAGGAACCGCGATAGGGAATGATACGGGCGGCGAACAGCAGCTTGCCCGAGGAATGGGTCTTGCCCTTGTCGTGATCGAAGAACACGCCGGGCGAGCGGTGCATCTGGCTGACGATGACCCGCTCGGTGCCGTTGACGATGAAGGTGCCGTTCGACGTCATCAGCGGGATGTCGCCCATGTAGACATCCTGCTCCTTGATGTCCTTGACCGAGCGGGCGCCGGTCTCCTCGTCGATATCGAACACGATCAGCCGCAGCGTCACCTTGAGCGGCGCCGCATAGGTCATGCCGCGCTGGCGACACTCGTCGACGTCGTATTTCGGCGGCTCGAATTCATAGCGCACGAATTCCAGCATGGAAGTGTTGGAGAAGTCCGAAATGGGAAATACGGACTTGAATACCGCCTGGAGCCCCTCGTCCGGACGTCCGCCTTCCGGCTCGGCGATCTGCAGGAATTGGTCGTAGGACGCCTTCTGCACCTCGATGAGGTTGGGCATCTCGGCCACTTCCTGGATCTTGCCGAAGAACTTGCGGACGCGCTTGCGACCGGTGAACGTTTGCGCCATTGTTTCAGGTCTCTCGATTTCGTCGCACCCGGCGACGGCTTTCCCGACGGCCTCGCCCTACGATCATGGGCGATGGCGCCGGGAGGGGTCATTTTGCGGCAAGGCCTGGCAACAGCCCTGCCCTGTAGACTGATCCGGAGCTTTCTCCCCGGAATCCAGCGAGATAGCTGCGAGCCATGCAGCGAGCGCGGCGATTCCGGGGTTGTAGCCCCGGAATCACCCCGATTGCCTCACGATTACTTGAGTTCCACCTTGGCTCCCGCCTTTTCGAGCTGCGCCTTGACTTTGGCGGCCTCGTCCTTGCTGACGCCTTCCTTGACATTCTTGGGCGCCCCCTCGACGAGGTCCTTGGCCTCTTTGAGACCCAGGCCCGTGAGCGCCCGGACTTCCTTGATGACCTCGATCTTCTTGTCGCCGGCAGCGGCAAGCACGACGGTGAATTCGGTCTTTTCCTCGGCAGCCGCGGCCGGGGCCGCGCCCGCGCCCGGGCCGGCAGCAACCGCAACCGCGGCGGCAGCCGAAACCCCCCATTTCTCCTCGAGCATTTTGGCGAGCTCCGCCGCCTCCAGCACGGTGAGGTTGCTCAGGTCGTCTGCAAGCTTGGATAGATCAGCCATTATATAGGTCCCTTTTCCGGTTCGAACCAGTTCCGATTTAGCCAAAAAAGCCTCACGCGGCTTCGCCCTTGCTGGCATAGGCCTGAACGACCCGGGCGAGCTGGCTCGCCGGGGTATTGAGCAATCGGGCCAATTTGGTCGCCGGAGCCTGGATCAGGCCCACCATCTTGGCTCGCAGCTCGTCCAGCGACGGCAGCGCGGCTAGGGCCTTGACGCCGTCCGGGTTCAGGGCGGTCTTCCCCATCGCCCCGCCAAGGATCACGAAGCGTTCGTGGACCTTGGCGAAATCGACAGCGACCTTGGGCGCCGCCACCGGATCCCCCGAAAAAGCAATCAGGGTCGGCCCCTTGAGCAAGGGTGCGATGGTAGCGACATCCGTGCCATCAAGAGCGATCCTGGCGAGGCGGTTCTTCGCGACCTTCACCGCAGCACCCGCATGCTTCATCTGCCGACGCAGATTCTGCATTTGGGCAACGGTGAGGCCGGAATAATGAGCAACGACGACGACGTTCGTGGCCTTGAGGGCCGCGTTGAGCGCCGCGACGAGCTCCTTCTTGCCCGCTCGATCCACTGGATCCTCTCTTAATCGGCGGCCCCCGCCCCTGCGAGGCGAGGAATCCGCCTGGTTGCACCAGCCGCCCCCCGCTTTGCTTAAAGCGCGGAAGGGACGGCGTTTCGATGCCCTGCCCCCGGATGCGGCAAAGCCGCCGCCGGTATCGGCTCGAACCGATGCGGGGGTGACCCCGAACCGGTCTCACCCGTCTATGCAGGTCCAGCACGTCCGAGCGCCGAATTCGCTTCGCGACTCCAGCTCCGAACCATGCCCCCGAGCTGCGGGCCCGACCTCATTCCTTCGACAGCGAAGGCATGCGGGCGGGGAATTAAGCCGGTTGCCCGGCACCTGCAGTCTTGGACAGGACTTGGCCAAAGCCTTGCGGCCTTGGCCTTCCACCCGGAAGAACCGGGCGAACCCTTGACTTCGGTCCTCGCCGGGACCGCAGACCCTCCGTTCGGGCAGCGATTGCCCGCTTCAGCCGCCAAGTATCGAGGCGGGCTCCACCTTGACTCCCGGTCCCATGGTCGAAGAGACCGCAACCTTCTGCACGAACGTTCCTTTGGCACCGGCCGGTCTTGCCTTGGACACGGCGTCCGCGAAAGCCTTGATGTTCTCCACCAGCTTTTCGGCCGGGAACGATGCCTTGCCCACCCCGGCGTGGATAATTCCCGCCTTCTCGGCGCGGAACTCGACCGAACCGCCCTTGGCCCCCTTGACGGCCGTAGTGACGTCCATGGTCACGGTGCCCACCTTGGGATTGGGCATGAGCCCGCGGGGGCCCAGCACCTTGCCAAGCCGGCCGACCAGCGGCATGAGGTCGGGGGTGGCGATACAGCGATCGAAATCGATGTTGCCGGCGGTCACCTTTTCGACCAGGTCCTCCGCGCCCACGACATCGGCGCCCGCGGCCCTGGCTTCGTCGGCCTTGGCGCCGCGGGCGAAAACGGCGACCCGAACGCTGCGGCCGGACCCGTTCGGCAAATTCACCACGCCGCGGACCATCTGGTCGGCATGACGGGGATCGACCCCGAGGTTCATCGCCACCTCGATCGTTTCGTCGAACTTGGCCTTGGCGCGTTCCTTGACGAGCTTGACCGCCTCCGACAGCGGATAAAGCTTGGTGCGGTCGACGCCCTCGCGGGCCGCGCGCGTGCGCTTGCCGGGCTTGCTCATGGCCTCACTCCCCCACCTCGATGCCCATGGAGCGGGCCGAACCTTCCACCATGCGCATGGCCGCTTCGATGGTCCCGCAATTGAGATCCTTCAGCTTCTTTTCGGCGATCTCGCGGACCTGCGTCTTGCTCACCGAACCCACGGCCCCGCGCCCGGGAGTCTTGGCGCCGCTGTCGATCTTGGCCGCCTTCTTGAGGAAATAGGACACCGGCGGGGTCCGCATCTCGAAGGTGAACGAGCGATCCTGATACACCGTGATGACGACCGGGATCGGTGCGTTCTTCTCCAGGTTCTGCGTCTGCGCATTGAACGCCTTGCAGAACTCCATGATGTTGAGGCCGCGCTGCCCCAGCGCAGGCCCGATCGGCGGCGAAGGATTCGCGGCGCCCGCCGGGACCTGCAGCTTGAGATAGCCAGTGATCTTCTTGGCCATCGAATTCTCCTACTCCCGACAGCGTCTACAGCTTCTCTACCTGCCCGAACTCGAGCTCGACCGGCGTAGCCCGGCCGAAGATCGAGACCGCAACCTTGACCCGCGAGCGGGCATCGTCGACTTCCTCGACCACGCCGTTGAAGGAGGCGAACGGGCCGTCCGACACCCGAACCTGCTCGCCGACTTCGAAGGTGACCGAAGGCTTCGGCCGCTCGATCCCTTCCTGAACCTGGTGCAGGATTCTTGCCGCCTCGGCGTCCGAGATCGGCATCGGCTTCTTGTCGGCGCCGAGAAAGCCGGTGACCTTCGGCGTATTCTTGATGAGGTGATAGGCCTCGTCCGTCAAATCCATCTTCACCAGCACGTAACCGGGGAAGAACTTGCGCTCGGCATCGACCTTGCGGCCCCGCCGCACCTCCACGACCTTCTCTTTCGGCACCATGATGTCCTCGAACAAGTGCGACAGCCCGCGCTGCCGCGCCTGCTCTCGGATCGAGTCGGCGACCTTCTGTTCGAAATTCGAGTAAGCGTGGACGATGTACCAGCGCTTGGCCATAGTCGCAAACCTGTTGGGTTCCATTCAGCCGCCGATCCCCAGTACGTAAGTGACGGCCACGCGGATGAGCTGATCGGAAACGAGGAAGAAAACCGCGGCCAGCGCCACCATGACGAATACCATGGCGGTGGTGATCGCAGTTTCCCGGCGCGACGGCCAGGTGATCTTCTGCGCCTCGGCACGCACTTCCTGCATGAACTTGAATAGGTTGGTTCTTGCCATGGCCTGCCCTATCGGCTCGTCCCGCGAGCCAGCGAAAAGCCCAAGAGGCATTCGCCTCCCGGATTGGATGTTCCTGCAGCTGCGCGGATGCCGCCGCCTCGATCCGACGTTCCGCGCCCAGCGCCGGATTTTGGCGCTTGGCAGGAGTGGAGGGACTCGAACCCCCAACCCCCGGTTTTGGAGACCGGTGCTCTAGCCAGTTGAGCTACACTCCTAATGCGGACGGCAGACGACAGCGTATCCTCGCCTCTCCGCCGTCCCGTGTTCCTGCGTCGCGTGTCACTCGATGATCTGCGCGACCACGCCGGCGCCCACCGTGCGGCCGCCTTCGCGGATGGCGAACCGCAGCTTCTCCTCCATCGCGATCGGCACGATCAGCTCCACCGTCATCGTCACATTGTC
>Ga0153941_1000572_pt1 | contig 16162 bp, 14 predicted proteins | sample TSNJ025MetaG_FD_104733 | JGI IMG/M metagenome (GOLD analysis project Ga0153941, IMG submission 104733) | Attine ant fungus gardens microbial communities from New Jersey, USA - TSNJ025 MetaG | ecosystem: Host-associated > Fungi > Mycelium > Unclassified | place: USA: New Jersey, Brendan T. Byrne...
AAGGGCGTACAGCAGCTTTTTCAGTGCATGACGATAAGCCCTTAGAATCTCTTAATAGCATTTTTTTCGGTCATTAACACAGGGAGCCGCGACACGGGTCAGTAAATAGCGCTGGCGAATACTTACATACGTGTCGCCCCGAACCGGAAGTAACGAAAGACAAAAGCAACCGAAAAAAATGCTATTTAGAGATACTGGGCGAAATCTTCCGCACTGAAAAAGCTGCTGTACGCCCTTCGGGTTTGTCCTGTATCCCTTCCTCTGAGCCTTGTCTCCTCCGCTGCCGGAAAACCATACCTGTACCTTACTCGTCCGGATTTTTCACCCCCCCACCAGTACACGAAACAACAGTAAAAATTTCAAAAAGGTTATTGTCCAGAGCTATTAATCAGTTCATCAATCCATTCAACCGGCATTTTCCCGGATTCAATATAACAGCTGTAGGAACGACCAGAACTGGTTATGACATTGCCTGTATAGACATAATCGGTGGAGGCAGGGTTATAGGAGGTGGAATAGGAGCCAATGTGCAGCAGCGGCAGCAATTCATTGACATCATCTTCCCCGGTAAGGCTTAGCAGGTAGTTGTTACTGCTCAGATAACTATAATCGGACATATTATTGATGTTCTCGTAGTATTCATCACTTTCATAGTAAGCGGATAAAATATCATCGTAATCCGGATATCCCTCCAACCCATAATAGGAATAAATGGATTCTTCTGAAAGGGCGGTATGCATTTCCGTACTTAGTACAATGGATGTGATCTCCATCTTGTCCTTCTGCAGGATCCATTCAGGGTAGAGTTCCGATACATAAGCAAGAGTGTTGGCATATTCTTCAAAAACAAAAAGGGTGAAACTGGTATCAGAATATTCCGTCGTGTAATACAGCTTCAGATGCAGGATATATATTCCATTTTCAAGCGTTTCCAGTGAATAATGTTCATTGAAATCCTGGGTATAGGCTTCCATCAGGGCTGTAATCTTGTCAGAATCCTCCATGCGCATGGTCTGATGTGTGTCGCTCAGGAGAATGCTCCGGGGAATTGTTAAATTACCTGTTGACAGGCGGTAGTTCTGTTTTTTGTATTCTTCGCTTTCGACCAGTGGTTTTAATATTTCAAAATCATTTTCATAAATTATGTACTGGCGCAGATAACTGCTTCCGTCTTTCAGGTTAACCTGTACGTTGGTGTAGGTAGAGGAAAGACCGCTGCGCATGGAAGGAGCTGCGGTTACTGTTGTCAGGAATTCATAGATGGCATCAATATCCGTGCAGGCAGTTTTTGCATTGTCCGGTGTATTTAATATGTAGTTGTATGTCAGGATACCAGGCTCCACCGGCATATAGCTAATAGAAGTATCTGAATAGTTATAAATCATAATGGAGGCGCTGGCGATCTCGTCCTTGTCCGGCAGTCTGGAATCATAATCATACAGGTCATATTGCATGGTTATGAACAAAAGTACAATCAAGGTTGTGGTGTATATCATCTGTATCTTATGTGCAAAAAATGCCCGCATATTCATATGGAATATGATGTTCAGAATACCGAAAACAATAATACTGATGAAGATACTGCAAATAAATCCCAATCCGGTCTGAAGGGTATTTGCGTCGGTGATGGCAAATACCAAAAAAAGAAATAAAGTTGTAATGGTAAATGTACCCAAAAAATGTAGAATCACTTGAAAGCGTTGCTCATGAATCCCTTGTTCTGCAGATTCGCTTTGTCTGTCAATATATAGCTTCCATGCTGCCCCAAAAGTGGTGATCAGCAGCAGGAAGGCAATACAATAGTAGCTGCCGTCAGATAACATAGAAAAGCTATAGCCGTTAAGCATAGTTGTGGGGAGCATAACGGCGCAGACAAGCGGAGAGGCCAGAACAAAATTCTCGGTCCATTTAGGGAAAGCGACAAAGGTATCAAGGCAAAAAAACGCCAGATTCTCCAGTGCCACAAAGGAAATGGAGACGCTGAGGCCAAGAATTAATATTGATATCAGTGTATTTAACAGATTCCCGCTGATTATCACACCCAAGATGCAGAGGTTATATACAACAAAAAAAGAAAGAATAAGCAGCAGTACAAATTTACCGGCTATAACTGCCACGTGTGTAAAATAATTACTGTTTCCAATGCTGCTGAAGCACAACAGCAGAGCACATGTTGTACTGAGCAGGAACGGAACGATCCAAAGAATAGCGCCATTCAAATAATGTGCCAGGAACAGTCTGCTTCTTTTTACAGGAAGGGAATGAAACAGATCGGCAGCTTTGCGGTTAAGGAGATAACTATAACCAGAGACTGCGTTGACCAGGCCAATCAGGAATATAACAATTAAAGACGATACAAGTGCATATTTTTTAAAAAATTCTATGCAGTCACGCATCAGAAAAAATGCATGCATTTCTTCTTCATAAATCTCATAATACCCGCGAGATGCTATAATCTGCTGAATCAGAAAAAGAAAAACAGGCAGAGCCAGCAGGTTACTGATAAGAGAAAGTGCCGCTGCCCATTTTCTGTGGCGGAGATCTTCTTTCATGATATTAAAGAATGAGATGTTTGAAGTCATATCCTTGTACCTCCGTTTCGCTGATAAATATTTCCTCTAAAGATAATGGAAGGATTTCATAAAATACAGGCTGCATATTTTCCATGCAGGCAATGATATCACTCTGGCATCCCCGTAAGGTAAGAGTAAGCAGAGAGACACGGCGTTCTGTTTTTAATATTTCAAACTGCTGCCCGATTTGTGCAAGCCCGCCGTCGTTTTTCAGGACACATTGCAGCTTGTGGATCCCCAGCTTCATTTCATCCAGATCTTTGTTGAACAGAATACCTCCGTTATGTAAAAGACCCACATGATCACAGATATCCTCAAGCTCCCTCAGATTATGGGAAGCAATAATGGGAGTCAGTCCCCTTCTGTCTATTTCCTGAATGAATAACGACTTTACAGCCTGGCGCATAACGGGATCCAGTCCGTCAAAGGTTTCGTCGCATAAGAGATATTTTGTATTGCTGCAAATGCCCAGCAGTATGGAAACCTGCTTCTTCATTCCCTTGGAAAAAGTATTGATTCTCCTGTTTTTATCCAGATTCAGGGCAGACAGCAGGGTGAGAAAACGATCTGCATCAAAATGCACATAAAAAGTCTGGTATAGCTTCAACATATCCATAACTGTACCGTTATTATAAAAAAACTGCTCATCTGATATATAGAATATCTGTGATTTTAAATTGGTATTCTCAAAAACCGCCTCACTGTCTATTGTGATACTGCCGCTGTCAGGACGGTAAACACCGCACAGAATACGCATCAGGGTACTCTTGCCGGATCCGTTGGTGCCGATCAGACCAAAGACATGCCCGTCCCCTACGGCAGCAGTAATATTGTTCAGTGCAACTACACCGGTAAACCTTTTGGTAACGTTGGTTATCTCAATCATTGATCTCCTCCCTGTTCTCTCTCATAAGCCGCATCCAGAAGTGTGTGGATCCTCTCCTTTTCCACGCCCAGATTGCGGGCACTGATGATCCCTGCTTCCAGCTCCTCAAGAGTAGATTTTATCTTGCTGTATTTCCATTCCGATTCCGAAGCAACGTAATTACCCCGCCCTATTACCGAATAGAGATATCCGTCCTGCTCCAGCTGTGCATATGCCCGTTGAATGGTATTGGGATTGACGGATAATTCCAGAGCGAGTGCCCGTACGGAAGGCATTTTTGTGTTGGATTCCAGGGCGCCGCAGACAATCAGATGGGAAAGCTTATCTGCAGCTTGTTCATATATAGGACGCTTATCGCGATAATCCAATACGATCATTCTATTCACCCTTCCTTTCTATATTCGAGTATACAGTGTGTCGATCTGCTTAATACACTATATACAATATAATATTTCAAATATTCCATGATGTCAAGAAATTTAGAAAATTTGTAAAAAGAAATTTAAAAAATTTGTAAAAAGCTTTCCTGTACCTCACTTGTTCGGATTTTCACCCTCCATCAGTACCCATCAGTACCCATCAGTACCCATCAGTAAACGAACCAGAAGTTCATATTGATAAATAGGTGTAACTATCATATACTATACCTATACTATAACAAGTAAACGAATCATCGGATGTATCATTAGCGGTAAGAAAGGGAGGAAGTTTGAAATAAGGACACTTTCAAATATTGAATTGATGTCCGCTGAAGACGCCTTAGAGGTCAAGGCGGACAAAGGAGGGTAAATATGAATAAAAGTGCTTTTTATCAATTGTCTTATGGCGTATATGTGGTAAGTACCTGGGATAAGGGAAGGGCGACCGGCTGTACTGCAAACAGTGCGATGCAGATTACTTCACAGCCTCCAACGATCGCTGTCAGTATCAATCATGATAACTATACGAATAAGTGTATAGAAGAAACGGGGAAGTTTGCTTTATCGATACTTGGGGAACATTCAGATCCGGGGATTATCGGAACATTTGGATTTTATAGCGGAAAGGATACTGACAAATTTGATAAGGTTTCCATGGAAGTAAAGTCCTTCCTGCCGGTAGCGGCGGATGCCTGTGCCTATATTGTCTGCGAAGTGGTTGATAAAATGGAAACATCCAGCCATACGGTGTTCCTTGGGAAAGTTCTGGATGCAGACATTATGAAACATGATGATCCCATGACATATGCATATTATCATAATGTAATCAAAGGTAAGAGTCCTAAAAATGCACCCACCTATATTGAGGAAGATATATAGGAGCTTACTGATCTTATTCTTCGGTTTTTTTATTGCGGGCTCTGAGTTCGGTGAAAAAGGCGGTCAGCATCCGGCTGCATTCCTGTTCCAGAATCCCGCGGGTGACTGATACCTGATGGTTGAATTCGGGCATTTCCAGGATATTCAGTATGGAACCGGCACAGCCGGCTTTGGGATTCATACAGCCGATTACAACCTCAGGAATCCGTGCCTGAACGATGGCGCCGGCACACATTTGGCAGGGTTCAAGCGTTACATAGAGGGTACATTCTTCCAACCGCCAATCACCTGCTTTTTTGCTGGCTTTTCTGATTGCAATGATTTCGGCGTGAGAAAGGGTATTTTTGTCGGTTTTACGCCGGTTATAGCCGCGGCCGATGATCTTGCCATCCTGTACAATGACACAGCCTATGGGGACTTCTCCCAGTGCATAGGCTTTTTTTGCCTGTTTCAGGGCTTCTTTCATATATTTTTCCTGTATGGATATAATTTTTGCCATTCTGTCTCCTGGTTACTTCTCTTTTTCCCTGTTTTGTAGTAATATAACAATTATATAGAAAATTGGTTTTATCGTCAATGGAAAGGAAGGACAGGCGTGAAGATATACGGACTGAATAAGACTACTCTTTTGGATTACCCGGGGCATGTGGCAGCAACGGTATTTACCGGCGGGTGTAATTTCAGATGTCCTTATTGTCATAATAGTTCCCTCGTAACCGGCGTGGGGGCTGCTGAAGTGTTGCCGGAGGAAGAGCTGTTTCGCTTTCTGGACCGGAGAAGGGGCGTGCTGGAAGGGGTGTGTATTACCGGCGGAGAACCTGCCCTGCATAAGGATTTGAGAAATTTTATCAGGAAAATAAAGGAGATGGGATATCTTGTCAAGCTGGACACAAATGGGTATCAGCCTGGCGTCTTATGGAATTTATTGGAAGAAGGGATTCTTGATTATATAGCCATGGATGTGAAGGGATCCCGAAAGAGGTATGGAGAGGCATCTGGTATTGCGAATATGAATCTGTCCCGGGTGGAAGAAAGTATTGGGATGATCAGGGACAGCAAAATCGAGTATGAGTTTCGCACAACGGTTGTGAAAGGACTGCATACAGAAGAAGATATGGAAGACATTGGGAGATGGATTGCCGGATGCAGAGCCTATTATCTGCAGTCATACAGGGAGAATGAAAATGTACTGATGCCGGGTTATGATTCTTTTGATCGGGAGGAGATGGAAAAGTTTGTTGAAATAGCAAGAAAATACATAGACAACGCAGCGGTCAGAGGTGTAGAATAGTTACTGTTCACTGTCTGTTCCCAGAAGTCCTGATGGAATGAATAAAGTATAATAAAATACAAAAAAAGAAGTATAATGAAAGAAGTATAATGAAAAAGAAATTAATCGGTGATAAAGCTTTTTATAAAATGGTTCTGCTTGTGGCGGTGCCCATTATGGTCCAGAATGGGATCACGAATTTTGTCAGTCTTCTGGACAATATTATGATTGGACGTGTGGGTACGGAGCAGATGTCCGGTATTGCCATTGTGAATCAGCTGATGATGGTATTTTATGTTACTATTTTTGGTGTGATTTCAGGTGCTGGTATTTTTGGGGCACAGTTTTTCGGCTGTAAAGATCATAAAGGGGTACGGAATACATTCCGGTTTAAGATTTATGCCTGTCTGCTTGTGATGTTGATTGGAATGTTTGTCTTTATTAGATTTGGTGACCAGTTGATTATGCTTTACCTGAATGGTGAAGGGAATGGGATTTCACTGGAAGCAACCCTCCATTACGGCAAACAGTATCTGTGGGTGATGCTGGTCAGTCTGCTGCCTCTTTGTGTGGAACAGATTTATAGCAGTACCCTGCGTGAATGCGGAGAGACAGTTCTGCCCATGAAAGCGGGAATTGCGGCTGTTCTTGTTAATCTGGTTTTGAATTATCTGTTGATTTTTGGTAAATTCGGGCTTCCGGAACTGGGGGTAACAGGCGCAGCGATTGCTACAGTGATTGCCAGATATGTGCAGGCAGCGATTGTAGTAGTCTGGACGCACCGGAATGGGGAGAGAATGCCCTTTATTAAGGGTGTGTACAGGGAATTGTCCATACCCGGACAGCTGGCAGGGAATATTCTGGTTAAGGGAACACCTTTAATGATTAACGAATTCTTTTGGTCAGCGGGAATGGCAGTCCTGACGCAGTGCTATTCCATGAGGGGGTTGGAAGCAGTAGCTGCTTTAAATATTGCATCTGTTATTACCGGTTTGTTTAATGTGGTATTTCTGGCAATGGGGAATGCTGTTTCCATTATAGTGGGACAGCTGTTGGGAGCCGGTAAGATGGAAGAAGCCAGGGATACGGATACGAAGCTGATTGCATTTTCCGTTGGATCCTGTGTCGTGATTGGTTCCGTATTGGCTTTGGCAGCACCATTATTCCCGATGATTTACAATACCTCAGATGAGGTGAAACAGCTGGCAACGGGATTGATCAGGATCGCAGCTATATGGATGCCTATGTCGGCATTCACACATGCAACTTACTTTACGCTGCGTTCAGGGGGTAAAACGATAGTGACCTTCTTATTTGACAGTGTATTTCTGCTGTGTGCCAATGTACCACTGGCGTTCGTGCTCAGCAGATATACGCTAATACCCCTTGTCTGGCTGTATTTGTGCTGCCAGCTGATTGATATTATTAAGTGCACCATAGGATTTGTATTGGTGAAGAAAGGGGTCTGGCTGCATAATATCGTTTCCCCCGACCTGTGATTTTGCATGTATTGATAACAGCCCGGCAACACAGGATGCAGCGGATTGGATATAAAAATGGAATATATTATATTGGATTTGGAATGGAATCAGAGCAACACCAGACAGGAAGAAGAAATCCAGGATCTGCCCTTTGAAGTCATAGAATTCGGAGCCATCAGGCTGAATGGTGAAAGAGCTGTCATGATCAGTGAGTTTAATGAATTGGTTAAGCCCCAGGTATATCATGAGATGCATCACATTACCAGCAAACTGATCCATATGCAGATGGAAGAACTGGAGAGAGGGAATCCTTTTCCGGAAGTTATGCAGCGTTTTCTTGCGTGGTGTCAGGATAGTGACTACATCTTCTGTACCTGGGGACCTACGGATTTAGGTGTACTGCAGAAGAACATGGACTTCCATGGTATGCCGCCTCTGGCTGATGAACCGATTCCTTTTCTGGATATTCAAAAGCTGTTCAGCATCGCCTATGAAGACCGCAAGACGATGCGTTCCCTTGAATATGCCATTGATTTCCTGGAGATTGAGAAGGATATCCCTTTTCACAGGGCGTTTAGTGATGCCTATTATACCGCCAAGGTTCTGGGATGTTTTATGGATGAATCAGTGCTTCAGAATGTTTCTTATGATATATACCATGCGCCCAGGGACAGGGAATCTCAGATTAAGACCCGGTTTGACACCTATGAGAAGTTTATTTCCAGGCAATTTCAGGATAAAACAGAAGCATTTGCGGATAAAGAGGTGGTCGCCAGTAAGTGCTATTACTGTCATAAGAATCTGCGCAAGAAGATAAAGTGGTTTACGGTTAATGGAAGGCATTACTACTGTCTGGCTCAATGCGATAAGCATGGTTTCCTGAAAGGGAAGATTCGTGTCCGTAAGAATGATGAAGGCAGAATTTATATTGTAAAGACCACAAAATTCATAACCAGGGATGAGGCAGAAAAAGTTGCCCAGCGGAAAGTACATGCAAAAGAAATCAGACGCCGGCGCCGGCGCAAGGCAAAGTCATAGCAGCCGGTATCATGACAGTAAGGCTGTGCCGCCAAAGGCATGAATCCTAACGAAAAATACAAAACCATAATAGAAGAGGAAGACAGAAGCATGATTTATGATAATATACTGGAGTGCATCGGCCATACGCCGGTCATTCGCCTGAACAAAATGACAGATCCGGAGATGGCACAAGTATTGGTGAAGTTTGAAGGACTAAATGTAGGCGGATCCATAAAAACAAGAACCGCTTATAATATGATTACACATGCAGAAAAAAATGGAATTCTGAATCCGGATTCCATCATAGTGGAACCTACCAGCGGCAACCAGGGGATAGGACTGGCCCTGATTGGTGCGGTTAAGGGTTATCGTACGGTCATCATCATGCCCGATTCCGTCAGCGAGGAGCGCCGTAAGCTTGTGGAGCACTATGGTGCGGAGGTTAAGCTGGTACATGATAATGGAAATATCGGAAAATGCATTGATGAATGCCTGCAGATGGCATTGGATATGGCCAGGGAAAATCCCAGGGTGTATGTTCCCCAGCAATTTGAAAACCCGGCAAATCCCATGGTTCATAAGCATCATACGGGACTTGAGATCCTGGAGCAGGTGGCGGGAACAATAGACGGATTTTGCTCCGGTATTGGTACAGGCGGGAGCATCAGCGGTATCGGCGAAGTGTTAAAAGCCCTGAATCCACACATGGAAATCTGGGCAGTGGAACCTGAGAATGCGGCAATTCTGGCGGGAGGAACAATAGGAACCCACCTCCAGATGGGAATCGGAGACGGCCTGATCCCGGAAAACCTGAACCAGGATATCTATGATGATATTTATGTAGTATCAGACGAAGAGGCAATCAAGACAGCCAAGAACCTGGCAAGAATGGAAGGACTGATGTGCGGAATATCCAGCGGAACCAACGTGGCAGCAGCAATACAGCTTGCCAAAAAGCTGGGAAAAGGTAAAACAGTTGTTACCATCCTTCCGGATACAGCTGAACGGTATTTTTCCACACCGCTTTTTGAATAAGAGAAAGGGATTATGACTAATATATTATACTAGAAGTCATAGTCCCTGAATTTATTTGGCCGCTTTGCCTTGTGTTTACGCTGTTTGCCAGGTTCAGCCACGTGAATACGCTTGCCGTTCCCATTATATTTTTTCAGGGGTCTGCGTCTCACAATCCTGGTTCTGCCGCGGCCGCTCTGACGCTTGCCGGTAAATTGATAATTCTTCAAAAAAGACCGCAGCATAATCAGAATCATAACCACGGCGGCAATACCAAGAATCCAGAAGAAAACCTTAACTACATTGATAAAGATAAAAGCCGGTTCTTCCTTTTCAGCTGCTGTTTCATCTGTTGCGGCTGCCTGCAGCTCCGTTTCAAAAGTATAGGCTTTCTGCTCACCTCCGGCAAGATCAACAGATGCGGTCCCGATTGAAACACCGTTATAAGTATAATAAATGACAGCAGCCTGATTCTCATTATCCGTTTCATATGAAATACCGGATTTCGTATCCTTGAAATTAGCCGCCTTCGGAAGGATAATACAATCATCTTTATTTAAGGAAAGAATTGGTTCGGAGCTTCCGAAAATGTTATTTTCGCTGTAAAAAAAACCGGCATTGTCAATATTATACTTGGTTTCTGTCTGAGAAACATTAACTTTATCAAAATTACTGAATCCATAATCAAATAAAGCAACGGTATCCTCATACTGCAGCGGACTTTCATCTTTCATAACTACACAAATCAGCTTCATACCATCCTTTTCCGCACAGGATACCAGACATTGTCTGGAAGCGTCCGTATAACCGGTTTTGCTTCCTACCAGATATTCATATTCATACGTTTGTCCTCGCAAAAGCTTATTTTTGGAATAAGCCGTAATATCATCCGGCTGCTTATCCGAAGGGGGAATCTGGAGCTTATAGGTGGAAGAGAGCTTGCATAACAATTCATTGGCAAAAAAGGCTCTTCCAACCACAGCAAGATCATATGCGGTAGTATAATGGTTATCATCTGCAAGACCGTTGGGATTCACAAAATTAGAATTCAAACATCCAAGCTCCGTTGCCCGCTGATTCATAATATCCCCGAAATCCTGCCAGGTGGTGGTGGAAATGTGCTCAGCCACGGCAAATGCCGCCGAGTTTTCGGAAGCAATCAGGATGGCGTTCAGAGCCTGTTCCATTGTCAGCTCCTCACCCACATCAAAGGCAAGATGGGCGTATCCGCTGGGCGTATCGTATATGGCAGAATGGGAAAAAGAAACCATTTCATCCAGAGAACATTGCTCTGCTGCAATCAGGCAGGTAAGAATCTTAGTGGTGCTGGCAGGATATTCCTGCTGATGAATATTCTTGGCATACAAAACAGTACCTGTATCCGCATCCATTAATATAGCCGCCTCCGCGCTGACAACCGGACCCGCCGGCCAATTTGGCGTTTCATTTGACTGTATTGCCATTCCGCGCTGGACTTCAATACGTTCTTCCGGAGTCTGCGCCGCATAAACAGACAGATTGCTGAACAGGGAAAATGCAGTAACCATTCCAACCAGTGAGATTTTGTTTATATATTTATATAATTTCAACCTTATTATCCTTCTCTTTACAATAACCATGTCATTTCATTCATGATTTCCATGTGATTAACTTACTATATATTATCATACACTATTTCTTGAAAAATCCAACCTAAAATTTAAAATTTGTGAAAATTAATAATGAAACATATCTTTCCTTTTAATTGAAAATAGGTTATACTATTTCTGTCAAAGTGAAGAAAGAATAGGATACACCAGTCATGAGGTTAAGAAATATAACAGGCTCAAGGGAAATGATTACAGAAAGTGAGTTTGTGGTACAGGATCCGAAGCGTTTCAGGGGAAGATGGTCACAAGTGTTTGGGAACGACAATCCCATTCATTTGGAAATCGGTATGGGAAAAGGTAAATTTCTCCATATTCTGGCAGGAAGGAATCCTGATATCAATTATATAGGGATTGAAAAATATTCCAGCGTTTTGCTGCGGGCCATTCAGAAAATGGAAGAGGATAAGCTTCCGAATCTTAAGTTCATCCGCATGGAAGCGGAAGAGATCGCATCTGTATTTGGTGAGCAGGAGCTTTATAAGATATATTTGAATTTCTCAGACCCCTGGCCAAAAGACAGACATGCCAAAAGGCGGCTGCCCTCAAAGGAATTTCTGGCAATTTATAACAAGATACTGAAAAAAGACGGGCGGCTGGAATTCAAGACAGATAACCGGGAATTATTCGATTTCGCGGTGGAAGAGTATAAAACGGCTGCATGGCAGGCGGAAGCGGTTACCTATGATCTGCATCATGACGCTGCGTTGATGCAGGGGAATATTATGACAGAATATGAAGAAAAGTTTTCTTCCGCTGGAAATCCAATCTGTAAGTATATTATTTACCGCTGAATGGATATAATATTGTAATATATGGTTACCGATGATATTGGCGGAAAGGATGCCGTAATATAAGGCATAGGAAAGGTGTAGAGAATGGAAAAAATATTTACAACAGAAAATTTTGAAAATGAAGTGCTGAAAGCAGAGCTTCCTGTATTGGTTGATTTTTATGCGGATTGGTGCGGACCATGTAAAATGATGGCGCCGGTAGTGGCAAAAATGGCTGAGCAGTATGCAGGCCGGATTATTGTTGGAAAATGTAATATAGATGAGAATATGGATATTGCTCAGAAATACCGTGTGGCAAGTATTCCCACATTTATAGGTTTTAAGGATGGGTTGGATGTATTAACAGCAGTAGGCGGGATGTCAGAGAAAGATCTGGTAACCAAAATTGAGCAGATACTGGCTTGAGCCGGTTCGGGCTGTAAGGAAAAGAGGATTCTATGGAGGCAGCAAAGCAGGATAATCTAAATAAAGCGAATATTATAAATGAAGGCCGTAAGACAATGGGCAGCGTATTTGGAGCGCTGCTTTATGCTATGGGGGTCAATCTGTTCATAGTACCTTCAGGATTATATAATGGCGGTATCATGGGAATCTGTCAGGTCATTCGTACCATTTTGATTGACTTTATGCATCTGCCGGTACAGAATTTTGATATAGCCGGTATTATTTATTACATAATAAATATACCCATTCTTTTTCTGGCATTTACTAGAATAGGAAAGCGTTTCTTTGCAAAGACACTGGTTACGGTTACTGCAATAACAGCATTCCTGGCGCTTTTACCAACCATTCCTGTGATAACGGATACCATGGCAGCCTGCGTGGTAGGCGGTATCATATCAGGCACCGGTGTAGGTCTGATCCTGCGTATGGGTTCCTCCGGCGGCGGAACAGATGTGATTGGCGTGATGCTGATCAAATGGAAGAGAGACTTTAGTGTGGGCAAGATAAATATGATTGTTAATTTTATCCTGTACCTGGCCTGTCTGTTTCTGTTTGATATTGAAATTGTCATTTATTCTATTATTTATGCGGCAGTTTATGCAGTTGCCATGGACAGGGGGCATTCCCAGAATATTATTGTGGAAGCCAATATCATAACCAAAATAAAATCGCCTGAAATGGAAAAGGAAATATTTGAGGAAATTGGAAGAGGTATTACCAAATGGCAGTGTCTGGGTGCCTATACCAATGAAACCTCTCATATTCTGTATATCCTGCTTTCCAAATATGAGGTGCATATGCTGAAGGCCATTATACGCAAATATGACCCGGAAGCTTTCATGGTAATCAATGAAGGCGTAAGGGTGAATGGAAATTATCTGAAAAAAATATAGCAAATTTAAGAAATCTTTAATAGAAATCAAGTTTTTTTCATATTTCTTCTATTGATTTATATGCCTTTACTCTCTATAATAAAATAGACTTACATGTAGTTCTGATGAAAAATATGTTACAGAGAAATGGGGTATATATGGATAATCAATTAAATCAGTATGATGGGGGCGGAGGCCGTAATAACCAGGGCGGTGGCCAGGGCGGAGGCCAGGGCGGCAATAATGGCAATAATAACCAGTCTCCCAAGAAGCCCAATACAACGATGATTGTTATTGTGGGAATCTGCACCTTGGTTTTCACACTAATGTTTTATAATATGTTGTTCGGCAATAATGACGATGACAATGTGCCTTATACGGAATTTATCAGCGATCTGGAGGCTGGGAAAATAGAATCCGTTGAAATGTCGGGTACAGTGGTTTATTTTACACGAAAAGAGGAAAAAACCGAAACGACAGCGAATTCTGATAATCCAATGGATTTTTCGTCTTTTTATCGTTCACAGACGCCAAAGCGGTATTATACTGAGATGGCGGAAGATATGGGTACCTTAACGCAGCGTCTGCTTGATGCGGGAGTTACCGGCAGCAGGTTAACAACCAGCACCTCGGATTTAATTATAAATATTCTTCTGACATTTATATTACCGATTGCCCTGATCTATCTGGTGTTCAGTATGTTGTTCAAGAGAATGTCCGGCGGGGGCGGGCCGATGGGAGTCGGTAAGAGTACGGCCAAGGTTTATGTACAGAAGGAAACCGGTGTGACCTTCCGGGACGTTGCAGGAGAGGATGAAGCCAAGGAATCCCTGGTGGAAGTAGTGGACTTCCTTCATAATCCCGGTAAATATTCCAAGATAGGAGCCAGACTTCCCAAGGGTGCACTGTTGGTGGGACCGCCCGGAACCGGTAAGACATTGCTGGCCAAAGCGGTGGCTGGTGAAGCCCATGTACCATTTTTCTCCCTGACCGGTTCTGACTTTATAGAAATGTATGTTGGTGTGGGTGCCAGCCGTGTAAGGGATCTGTTCAAGGAAGCAACCAAGAATGCACCATGTATTATTTTCATAGATGAAATTGATGCCATCGGACGCAGCCGTGATTCCAAATTCGGAGGCGGAAATGAAGAGCGTGAACAGACTTTGAACCAGTTACTGTCTGAAATGGATGGTTTTGACAGTTCAAAGGGAATTCTGATCCTGGGAGCCACCAACAGACCTGAAATCCTGGACAAGGCCCTGCTTCGTCCGGGGCGGTTTGACAGACGTATCATAGTTGACAAGCCGGACCTGCGCGGCCGTGTGGAAATCCTGAAGGTCCATGCGAAGGATGTTAAGATGGATGAATCGGTGGATATGGATGCAATTGCACTGGCTACAAGCGGTGCGGTTGGTTCTGATCTGGCCAATATGATAAATGAGGCTGCCATTAATGCAGTAAAGGAAAAGCGGGAATATGTCAACCAGCAGGATTTATTTGTTGCAGTGGAGCAGGTACTGGTTGGTAAGGAGAAGAAGGATCGTATCATGAACAAGGAAGAACGCCGGATCGTTTCCTATCATGAGGTGGGGCATGCACTGATCAGCGCTCTGCAGAAGAATTCGGAGCCTGTCCAGAAGATTACCATTGTTCCGCGTACCATGGGTGCCCTGGGATATGTTATGCAAGTTCCGGAGGAAGAAAAGTACCTGAACACGGAAGCTGAACTCAGGGATATGCTGGTGAGTCTGGTAGGAGGAAGAGCGGCAGAGGAAATCGTATTTGATACGGTTACCACCGGTGCGTCCAATGATATCGAGAGAGCTACCAATATAGCAAAAGCCATGATCACGCAGTACGGCATGAGTAAGAAATTCGGTCTGATGGCACTTGCCACGGTTGAAAGCAAGTATTTGGAAGGCAGAGCATCTCTTAACTGCAGCGATACCACTGCGGCAGATATTGATTCTGAAGTGATTGCTATTCTGAAGGAAAGCTATGATAAAGCGCTGGAAATTCTCCGGGACAATCGTGATCTTATGGATCAGATTGCGGCATATCTGATTGAGAAAGAAACCATTTCCGGAAAAGAATTCATGGAAATTTTCCGTCGTGAAAAGGGGATTCCTGAACCGGAAAAGAATAAGGATGGGAAAGAGGTAAGAAACTCATCAGAAAAACCGGCTGCTATATCGGAAGAAAAGAATGATGTAGCCGGAGAATTATCCGGAGAACCGGTAAATTCCCCGGAACAGCCGGCAGATTTACCAGAAGAGCCGACAGATTTACCAGAAGAGCCGACAGATTCCCCGGAAGAACCGTCAGAAGATGCGATTAATCCCACGGAAGAGGGAAGCTGTGATAATCAGGCGGATACGCCAGACAGGGAAGTGGGAAGATTTTCTCAGGGATATGTTGAGTAAAGCGTAATTTTATGAAATAGCAGAACTGCATTGACTGAAGGTTGGTGCAGTTCTGTTTGGGTTGGTTCCCGCGAGCAATGAGCCAGGTGCAGGCTTGCCTGTAAATGACTTGAGAAGGAGGAGGGTGTGTTCGATATAGAGGAAGAATTAAAGAAGCTGCCGGGTAAGCCGGGTGTCTATATTATGCGTGACGATAAGGATATTATTCTATATGTGGGAAAGGCAGTGAATCTGCATAGCCGGGTACGTTCTTATTTCCGTGAATATATCGGGCGGGGACCGATGATTGACAAGATGGTCAGGCTGGTGGATCATTTTGAATATATTGTGACGGATTCAGAACTGGAAGCTCTGGTTCTTGAGAATAATCTGATCAAAGAGCATTCTCCCAAATACAATACGCTCTTAAAGGATGATAAGACATATCCTTATATGAAGGTA
>Ga0153941_1000573_pt1 | contig 16139 bp, 14 predicted proteins | sample TSNJ025MetaG_FD_104733 | JGI IMG/M metagenome (GOLD analysis project Ga0153941, IMG submission 104733) | Attine ant fungus gardens microbial communities from New Jersey, USA - TSNJ025 MetaG | ecosystem: Host-associated > Fungi > Mycelium > Unclassified | place: USA: New Jersey, Brendan T. Byrne...
TCATAGCCACGGAAAACCGGAATAATGTGTTGACAATCGCAGCCATACTGGGATGTCTGCCTGCCAGTAAAAGTGCGGTGGCCGCTGTAATGTATTTTCGCTTCAAAAGTTTAAGCACTGAGGCTGCAAATGACATTGAAGCACACAGCGAGGGGCTGACAGTCCTTTATGATATGGTATTTACTTCTTATAACACCAATTATTTCATTTCCCATATTTGTATACAAGGTAATACCGTATGCGGATATACGGAGGATGATAAGCATGATGAGCATAAATTCCAGACTCATTTAAGCGGTATTCTGATGGCGGACCACCATAAAAACACCACCATAAAAATTTTCACGGATCTGAAAAAATATACGGAGCGGCTGGAGCAGATGAAAAATCTTGAGGCAGATGAAACTGTCACACAGGGTATTGTAAATACCTTGAAGAGTGTTACACTATAAGTAACCATACAACTATAGTACCGCGGTGAGGTGTTTCATGCAGGAAATCATTATAGGTTCCAACCAGGCTGGGCAGCGTCTGGATAAATTTTTACATAAATACCTGCCAGAAGCCGGCGGCAGCTTTCTTTATAAGATGCTCCGGAAGAAAAATATCCTGCTGAACGGTAAAAAAGCTGCAGGCGGGGAATTGTTGAAAGAAGGAGATGCTGTAAAACTTTTTTTTGCTGATGAAACATTAAATAAGTTCAGAGGATTATCCCTGTCAGACTCTCTTTCCGGTGAGAATGAACCACAGTCTTTGTGGTCATCTTCCATAACCGGCTTATCCAAAAGCTGCGGGGAGGCGTATTGCCGGCTGAAGGGGATAACTGTAATATATGAAGATCCACATGTATTGATCCTGAATAAACCGGCAGGTATCTTAACCCAGAAGGCAAAGGCGGATGATTTATCATTAAACGAATGGATGATTGGCTATCTGCTTGAAAATAACATACTGAACGAGGAGTCTCTGCATACCTTCCGGCCATCCGTTTTAAACAGGCTGGACAGAAATACAAGCGGACTGGTAATTTGTGGAAAATCCCTGGCTGGAAGTCAGGAGCTAAGCCGCCTGATTCATGACAGGGTAATCCGTAAATTTTACAGGACGGTTGTTACCGGAGAGATCAGGGAAGGCATGGTGTTAAATGGCAGCCTGATCAAAAATCATATAACCAACAAGGTGTCCGTCCAACCGGGACCGGCTTCCGGGGAAGCTGCACAGATTACAACCATATATACTCCTGTTTCTGCGGGAAATCAGCTTACGCTGCTGGAGGTGGAACTGATCACGGGAAAAACCCATCAAATCCGCGCCCATCTGGCAAGTATCAACCATCCCATCATAGGAGATACCAAGTATGGAGATCCCTCCTGTAATCTTGTATGGAAACGGCATTATCATCTGCTTTACCAGCTTTTACATGCATACCGTCTGGAGTTTCCACAGCTTAACGGGGTTCTGGCCGGACTAAGCGGCAGGAAAATCACTGCTCCCATACCGAAACGCATGGAGCAGATCATCAAAGGGAAAGGATTATAAAGCAGATGGCAACCTGGAATTCGAGAGGTCTTCGCGGGTCCACCCTGGAGGACATGATTAACAGAACCAATGAAAAATATGCAGATAATGGGTTGGCAGTCATCCAGAAAATTCCCACCCCCATTACCCCCATGAAAATAGATAAGGAAAACAGACAGATTACCCTGGCTTATTTCGGACAGAAAAGTACCGTTGACTATATTGGTGCGGTACAGGGCCTTCCCATATGCTTTGATGCCAAAGAGTGTGCGGCAGATACTTTTGCGCTTCAGAATATCCATGAACACCAGGTGCGCTTCATGGAACAGTTTGAGCAGCAGGGAGGCATTGCCTTTTTGCTGATTTATTACACGCATAAGGATATTTTTTATTATCTTTCCCTGAAGCGGCTGCTTACATTCTGGAACCGTGCCCAGGCGGGAGGGCGGAAGAGCTTTCGCTATGAGGAACTGGATCCTGATTATATATTGCCAAGGAAGCATGGTGTTTTGGTCCCCTATCTGGATATCCTGCAAAAAGATTTGGAAGACAGGGATTGACAGATGTTGCCGCTTTGTCGTACTATCTAAAATTAAGAGGTGAATATGAGCAAAGAATTATTACACACTCCGGAAGGAGTAAGAGATATTTATGGAAAAGAATATGCCAGAAAGCTGGTAACCCAGCAAATACTCCACCAGCGGATCAGCAGCTATGGATATGATGAGATCCAGACGCCTACATTTGAATATTTCGATGTATTCTCCCGGGAAATCGGAACCACACCCAGCAGGGATTTATACAAATTTTTTGATAAAACAGGTGATACCCTGGTGCTAAGGCCGGATTTTACACCATCCATAGCCAGATGCGCCGCAAAATATTTTATGGATGAATCTATTCCGCTGCGGTTTTGCTACGTTGGGAATACTTTTATCAATACGTCAAATCTGCAGGGGAAATTAAAAGAAGTAACCCAGATGGGAGCAGAGCTGATCAATGATGATTCCGTGCAGGCGGATGCCGAAATGATCAGCATGGTACTGGATGCTCTGAAAAGTACAGGATTAAAGCATTTTCAGCTTACCATCGGCCAGGTGGAATATTTCAAGGGGCTGTGCCAGGAAGCCGGTCTGGATGAGGACACAGAATATGATCTGCGGGAATATATATCAGGTAAAAATTATTTTGCGGCAGAGGAATTACTACAGGAGAGACAGGTAAAGGAACCTTACCGCAGTGTTTTCTTAAAAGTGGCCGATATGTTTGGAAATATGACGTCTCTGGCAGAAGCCCGGAAGCTGGTAAATAATGAGCGTTCCCTGAAGGCTTTGGAACGGCTGGAGAAAATATATGAGGTTTTGGAACTATACGGCGTTTCAAAGCATATTTCCTTTGATCTGGGTATGCTCAGCAAGTATAATTATTATACCGGTGTGATATTCAAGGCTTATACCTTTGGAGTCGGTGATGCAATCGTAAAAGGCGGACGCTATAATAATCTTTTAAAGCAATTTGGCAAGAATGCACCGGCAGTAGGCTTTGTCATTGCGGTAGATGATATCCTGGAAGCAATGATGCGTCAGAATATAGATCTGCCCTTGCTTAACCACAAGCAGCAGATTATTTATCACAGCGGCAATTATCCGGAAAAGTTATCGGAAGCTATGGAGTTACGCAGACAGGGAATCAGAGCAGAGCTGGTTCCGGACAGACAGGAGCATGAAAATGAGTGAGGATAAATACTTGACCTTTGCATTGGGAAAGGGAAGGTTGGCAGATAAGACAATGGAATTATTTGAAGAAATAGGAATTACCTGCCATGAAATGAAGGATAAAGATTCCAGGAAGCTGATCTTTGTCAGCGAGGAACATAAGCTGCGCTTTTTCCTTGCAAAAGGTCCGGATGTTCCAACCTATGTGGAGTATGGCGCGGCTGATATAGGTGTGGTGGGAAAAGATACCATATTGGAAGAAAACCGCAATGTTTATGAAGTTCTTGACCTGGGCTTCGGGAAATGCAGCATGTGTGTATGCGGTCCTGCTTCCGCAAGGGAATTACTCCTGCATCATGAGCGCATACGGGTTGCCACCAAATATCCAAGGATCGCAAAAGACTATTTTTATAATAAAAAACATCAGACGGTGGATATTATAAAATTGAATGGTTCTGTGGAGCTGGGTCCATTGGTGGAGTTGTCCGATGTAATCGTTGATATTGTGGAAACCGGCTCTACACTGCAGGAAAACGGACTGGAAGTTTTGGAAGAAATCTGTTCCCTTTCAGCCCGCATGATTGTTAATCCTGTCAGTATACAGATGAATGCAGATCGGATTCGCAGCCTTATTGGAAGCATAAGGGCTGTAAGGGCGTAAGGGTTATAAAAGCACAACTAATTATTAAGCAAATCCTAAAGCGGGCAGATGGGAGCAGAGATGAAAATTGTTACATTGACAAAAGAAACATCGAAGAATATTTTGGAGGAACTTTTAAAGAGAAGTCCACATAATTATTCAGAATATGAGGGAGTTGTAAGCAAGATTGTTGAGAATGTAAAAAAGAATGGAGATGCTGCACTTTTTGCATATACCAGAGAGTTTGATCATTTTGATTTGACAACTGATAATATTCAGGTAACACAAACAGAAATTGAGGCGGCTTATAGGTCCCTGGATCCGGAGCTTGTCAGGGTACTTGGAAGAGCAGCAGACAACATAAGGGATTTTCATGTAAAACAGCTTCGGAACAGCTGGTTTGATTCCAAAGAAGACGGAACAATACTGGGGATGAAGATTACGCCCATTGCCAGGGCAGGTGTTTATGTTCCCGGCGGGAAAGCTGCTTATCCGTCCAGTGTGTTAATGAATGTCATTCCGGCAAAAACAGCCGGTGTAAAAGAGATCATTATGTTGACACCTCCTGATACTGCCGGTGCGGTTAATCCCGGCACTTTAGTGGCGGCTGATATTGCCGGTGTGGATGTAATCTATAAGGTTGGCGGTGCACAGGCAATCGCCGCAATGGCATTTGGAACCGCATCCATACCCAAGGTTGATAAAATAGCCGGTCCCGGTAATATTTACGTGGCATTGGCGAAAAAAGCAGTATATGGTTTTGTTAATATTGATTCCATAGCAGGTCCCAGCGAAATACTGGTTCTTGCAGATGAAACGGCTAATCCCCGTTATATTGCAGCTGATTTATTATCCCAGGCTGAACACGACGAGCTTGCCAGTTCTATTTTGATTACCACTTCTGACAGACTGGCCAGGGAAGTATCTGATGAAACGGACAAGATGTTGAAACAGCTTGCGCGCAGGGAAATCATGCAAAAGTCCCTGGATAACTACGGATACATCCTGATTGCAGATTCCATGGAACAGGCCATAGAGACAGCCAATGAGATCGCTTCCGAGCATCTGGAAATCCTTACGGCTGATCCGTTTTCGGTTATGCCCAAAATACGTAATGCAGGGGCGATCTTTTTAGGAGAATATTCTTCCGAGCCTCTGGGGGACTATTTTGCCGGTCCCAGCCATATTCTGCCAACAAACGGAACAGCTAAATTCTTCTCCCCGGTAAATGTAGATGATTTCATCAAAAAAACCAGTATTATTTCCTATTCAAGGGAGGCGCTGAAGCAGGTTCATAAGGATATAGAACTTTTTGCAGAAAGTGAAGGCTTGACGGCTCATGCAAACAGTATTAAAGTAAGATTTGAGTAACATGCAAGAGGACGCATAATGTATAACAAGATTGATAAAGAAGAGGAAATGAAAGATATGTTGACAAAGAAATTTGTTCCATGTATTTATTTATACCATACCCATGCAGTCCAAAGTCTGAAGAATACTACAATAATAGATACCAATCCGGTAAAACTGGCAAAATATTACTGCGAGAATAACGCCGATGAGTTGATTATATTTGATATGTCAGATTATGCAGAGAAAATACAGGAGGATCAGCATCAGGAACAGGAGCAGGAGCAGGCTCTGGATATCATAAAGGACATCTGCGGCCAGACAGAAATAGAAGTCATTGGAGCCGGTAACATCAAACGGATGGAGGATGTGAAAAAGCTCCTGTATGCCGGATGCAGCAGGGCAGTACTGGATTATGAAAAAGAAACCAATATTGCAATTACCAGAGAGGTTGCAACGAAGTTTGGTTCGGGTAAAATAATGATTTCTTATAATGATCCTGAAATTCTTACAGCAAATAAGGAACTGATCGATAATCATGTATCATCCATGATATTAATGAATCCCCATCAGATCAGGGAAACGGAGAATTTAACCGACCTGCCTTTTTATGTGCAGATTAATCAGATTGCCTTGAATAAGCTGTTGGAAATCTTTTCCTATGGACAGGTATGCGGAATCACCGGTAATACCATAAATGCCAATGTGAAAGAGATTTTGGGCTTAAAGGATTTGTGCCGGGAAAACGGAATTATGGTGGATGCCTTTCAAGCAGCTTTTTCCTGGGCAGATTTCAAGAAAAACAACGACGGCCTGTTACCGGTAGTCACGCAGGATTATAAGTCAGGTGAGGTACTGATGATGGCCTATATGAATGAAGAAGCATATCTTCATACCATAAAGTGCGGCAAGATGACCTATTACAGCAGAAGTCGGCAGGAGCTGTGGCTGAAAGGGGAGACCAGCGGACACTATCAATATGTCAAATCCCTGACAGCAGACTGTGATATGGATACCATCCTGGCCAGGGTTTCCCAGGTTGGAGCAGCCTGTCATACCGGGGCCCGCAGCTGTTTCTTCAATGAAGTAATGGCGAAAAGCTATCATACTGTGTCAGATCCGACGAAAGTATTTGAAGAGGTTTTTGCAGTAATAAAGGACCGCAGAATCCATCCCAGGGAAGGTTCCTATACCAATTATTTATTTGACAAAGGTATTGATAAAATTCTGAAGAAATTGGGAGAGGAAGCCACTGAAATCGTGATTGCCGCCAAGAATCCCAACGCTAACGAGATCAAATATGAGATCAGTGACTTTTTATATCATATGATGGTGCTCATGGCTGAAAAGGATATTACCTGGGAAGAGATTACAGAAGAACTTTCTAAACGTTAAAGGATATTACTGTATGCTGTGCTTCAGGGAAAGGAGTGTTACCAATTTATGGAACAATTGTCCTTATTTGGCGGAGATGATTTTGACTTTTCAGATCCCCTTGCCTGCCGGTTAAGACCAGCTTCTTTACATGAATATATCGGGCAGAAACATTTGATTGGCGAAGGAAAAATCCTTCGTCAGCTTATTGAAAAGGATCATATTGCTTCTATGATCTTCTGGGGACCGCCCGGCGTGGGGAAGACAACCCTCGCACGCATTATTGCAGGATGTACCAAATCCAGCTTTGTTGATTTCAGCGCTGTAACCAGTGGAATCAAGGAGATCAGAGATGTTATGAAGCAGGCGGAAAGTGACCGCTTTATGGGAATCCGCACCGTAGTATTCATAGATGAGATACACAGATTCAATAAATCCCAGCAGGATGCATTTCTCCCTTATGTAGAGAAGGGGAGTATCATTCTGATTGGTGCCACTACGGAAAATCCTTCCTTTGAGATTAACGCCGCGCTTCTTTCCCGATGCAAGGTGTTTGTGCTGAAGGCCCTGACCAAAGAGGATATTCATGAATTATTAACCAGAGCACTCCATGATAAAAGAGGATTTGGTTCAAGCCAGGTAATCATCAGTGATGAGCTTTTATATGTGATTGCGGCTTTTGCTGATGGTGATGCCAGAACCGCTTTAAACACCCTGGAAATGGCTGTCTTAAACGGCGAAATATCCTCTGATGCCTCCATAACTGTAAAAAAAGAGACCATTGAACAGGCAATCGGCAAGAAAACTCTGCTATATGATAAAAAAGGAGAAGAGCATTATAATCTTATTTCCGCCCTTCATAAATCCATGCGCAACAGCGATCCTGATGCCGCCGTTTATTGGCTTGCCAGAATGCTGGAAGCAGGAGAGGAGCCCCTTTTTATTGCCAGACGTCTGATCCGTTTTGCCAGCGAAGACGTGGGACTTGCAGATTCCCACGCACTGCCTCTTTGTGTGGCTGCTTATCAGGCCTGCCACTTTAACGGAATGCCTGAATGCGACCTGAATCTTTCCCAGGCGGTGATATATTTATCCATGGCTCCTAAATCAAATGCAGTTTACAGAGCCTATGAAACCGCCAAAGAAGATGCACTGAAAATGCTGTCAGAACCTGTTCCCCTTGTGATCCGCAATGCACCCACCTCCCTGATGGAAGAGCTGCATTATGGTGAGGGATATATTTATGCACATGATACCAGGGATAAAATCGCCAGGATGGATTGTCTGCCGGAATCATTACGGGGGAAAGCTTATTATAAGCCGGGCTGCCTGGGAGAAGAAGCAGCAGTAAGAGAACGCCTGGAAGAAATCACTGAATTTCGTAACCGCTGATCGCTGCATATAACAGCAACTTGTTCACTTTACAACGGTTCTATTGTTCTATATTCATGCCAGAAAGCATATTTTATTGTAGGAGCAGCAATGATTTTGCCAATGTAAATCCGCTTGTTGCTGCCAACAGTAAATAATGTTGTTACGATATTATGTTATAGCGATGGTATAATACAGTATAACATGGTATAATAAATAATACTGAGGTGGGATATGAGAGATATAAACGTTGAAAAAAAGCTGCAGCTGGTTCACCAGGTTCGTTCTCAGCATAACCGTAATCAATATGATATGCGGACAAGGGAACAGATATTATATGGCAAAAGCAGTGCTGATAATTTCACAGGGAAGAAGGTAAAACCCGACTTTTCACTGAACGATCCCATTAATTATGTCGACTATGATTCCCCGTACGCAGAACCGGCCTCTTTTTTCAGTTCTCTAAAACTGAGAATAATTATTGCTTTTGTATTATTTGCCGGATTGCTGATCCTGGATATGAGCGGCAGTACTTTATTCGGACTTGATACCGCTGTAATATTTGAATCGGTTGCGGCAGATTATGGTCTGGATGATATTGACTTCATGGATAATTTAAGTGCCTTTTCCCTGAACGAATGAGAGGAAGTAACTGAGAGGAATTCTTATTATATGAATAAACTTGCACTATCTGATGATATATTAATGAAAATTGAAAAACCGGCCCGTTACATCGGCAATGAAGTGAATGCGGTTATAAAGGATGCGGATCAGGTGAAAGTACGTTTTGCTATGTGCTTTCCCGATGTCTATGAAATAGGAATGTCACATCTGGGCATCCAGATCCTGTATGACATGTTTAATTCCTTTGAGGATGTCTGGTGTGAGCGGGTCTATTCGCCGTGGGTGGATCTGGATGCCATAATGAGGAAAGAAAAAATCCCTCTTTTTGCCCTGGAATCCCAGGATCCTATAAAAGATTTTGATTTCCTGGGCATTACCATACAATATGAAATGTGTTATACCAATATTCTGCAGATTCTTGACCTTGCACAGATTCCCTTTCTGGCTTCAATGCGTGGAACAGATGACCACATGCCTATTGTAATCGGCGGCGGTCCCTGCACTTATAATCCGGAACCCATTGCGGATTTTTTTGATATACTTTATATCGGCGAAGGTGAAACCCAATACAGGAACCTGATGGATCTTTATATCAAATGCCGGGAAGAAGGCCTTTCCAGAAGAGAATTTCTAAGACGGGCAGCCCGGATCCCCGGTTTATATGTGCCGCTTTTTTATGAGACAACCTATAGGGAAGATGGTACCATTGCATCCTTTACACCTACAGAAGAAGGAATACCGGATATAATCAGGAAGGAAATCGTACAGGACATATCAAACACCTATTATCCAATGAAACCGGTGGTCCCTTTCATAAAAGTAACACAAGACAGGGTTGTTCTGGAAATTCAGCGCGGTTGTATCCGTGGATGCCGTTTCTGTCAGGCTGGGCAGTTATATCGTCCGGTCAGGGAACGAAACATCGAGGTACTAAAATCTTATGCAGTGGATATGCTTAAGAATACCGGACATGAGGAGATTTCCTTAAGCTCACTGAGTTCCAGCGATTACAGTAAGCTTCCCGAATTAATTGATTTCCTGATAGAAGAGTGCGGCCAGAAAAAAATCAACATATCCCTGCCTTCCCTGCGTATTGATGCCTTTTCCCTGGATGTGATGAGAAAAGTGCAGGATGTGCGCAAATCCAGTCTGACATTCGCGCCGGAAGCCGGCAGCCAGCGCCTTAGAGATATCATTAATAAGGGATTAACAGAAGAAATCATTTTAAACGGAGCAGCTCTTGCTTTTAAAGGCGGATGGACAAGGGTTAAGTTGTATTTCATGCTGGGACTGCCTATGGAAAATGATGAGGATATTTATGGAATTGCAGATTTATCCAATAAAATAGCCGCTTTGTTCTATGAACTGATTCCCAAAGAGGAACGGAAAAACGGCAGAGTCCAGATTGTTACCAGTACCTCCTTCTTTGTACCAAAGCCGTTTACCCCTTTTCAATGGGCCAGACAGAATACAAAGGAAGAGTTTTTGGACAAGGCCTGCAAAACCAGACGAGCCGTTTCCGAACAGCTTAACCGGAAGAGTATAAAATACAACTGGCATGAAACAGACCTGAGCGTTTTGGAAGGTGCATTTGCCCGCGGTGACAGGCGATTGTCGCAGGTTCTTTTGAAAGCATATGAAAAAGGATGTTTTTATGATTCCTGGAGTGAATACTTCCATAATGAAAAATGGATGGAAGCCTTTGAGGAATGTGGACTTTCCATAGATTTCTATACGTCCAGAGAGCGTGATATCAATGAAACCCTTCCCTGGGATTACATCGACTGCGGCGTTACCAAGTCCTATCTGCAAAGGGAGTGGGAGAGGGCTCAAAAAATGGAAACATCCCCTAATTGCAGTCAGTCCTGCCAGGGCTGCGGCGCAAATAGCTTTGGCTGCGGGATATGTTTTACCTGATACCCGGTCAAATACCCCGCAGCTTGCTCATTGCTCGCGGAATGAACAAATATATACTATGGAGATGCTATGAAATTAAGAGTTAAATTTCGCAAATATGGTGCAGTCCGATTTATCGGCCATCTGGACGTCATGCGTTTTTTTCAAAAGGCTATAAGAAGAGCAGAAATCGATGTTGCTTATACTTCCGGATTCAGCCCTCATCAGATCATGTCATTTGCCGCCCCTTTGGGCGTTGGGATGGAAAGTAATGGGGAATATATGGATATTGAAGTAAATCAAACCCTTTCAAGCCATGAAATGGTCCGGCGGCTGAATGAAGTCAATGTTCCCGGTATAGAAGTGGTTTCAGTCAGACAATTGCCGGAAGAAGCCGGTAATGCCATGGCAAGCGTAGCTGCCGCATCTTATACAGTCCGCTTCCGCGCCGGCAGAGAGCCTTCCTGCAGATATACAGAAGAGCTTTCGTCCTTTCTGGAACAGGAACAGATATTAATGATCAAGGAAACCAAAAAAGGAAGTCGGGAAGTGGATTTAAAGCCTGGTATTTTTAAACTGACTGCTTTAGACGGGGCAATCTGTATGCTGGTAGATGCTTCCAGCTCAGGTAATATCAAGCCTTCCCTTTTGATTCAGGCATTACTTCAATACAACGGAGAACCGCTTAAGGAAAATGCACTCGACCAATGTCTCGGTGATTGTCTGATCACCCGCGAAGAAATGTATCAAAATGCAGCGGAAAACAGTCCGGAAAGATGGATTTCCCTGGAAGATGCAGGATTTGATATCGTTGGGACTGAAATTGCCGGTAGTGATACGGCTGGCAGCGAGAAAACTGGTAGTGATATAGCTGGATGCGAAACCGTGGAAAGTAAAATGGAGGCTGCTGATCATGAGCCGTAACGTATCCCCTCCGGGCCGGAATCGTATTTTGGAAGAAGCAGTCAGACATTCTGATATAAAAGATGGTAAAATCCTGATCAGCAGATATCGAGGTGAGCAAAACCCACAATGTGAACCATGCTCCAAAGGAGACCTTTGTGCGTTCCTGATTCAAAATAACCGCTTGACCATGGCTGCAGTCCAGGAGACCACAAAGGCAATGGTCGGTGAAGCTCTGTTAGGTTCTATTCATGTAGGTAAGGTAAAGAATGTAGTTAAAAACATTGATGCCTGTTTTGTGGAAATTACAGGCGGTGAATTATGCTATCTGCCGCTTTCCTTGTGCCGTAACAAGTCGCTTCTAAAATGTATTCTCTTAAACAGAAGCTATGATGGACGGATTCTCGAAGGTGACGAACTCATTGTTCAGGTAGACAAAGCGCCCATAAAAACGAAGCAAGCCTCTTTAACAACCAAAATTACTATGGACAGTCCTCTTTTTATATTTACAACCGGTTCTGAAAGAGCAAATGTTTCAAATAAAATCAATATTGAAAAGAAAAAAGAATTATATTCATTATTTCAGGAACATAAAATGATAACCGAAAAAGGGTTATTGCCACAGGAAGAAGATATGCCTCCTTATGGCTTGGTTCTGCGGACTGCAGCAGCAGAACAGTCACATGATGAACTGATCGCTTCCTATCAAACGGCTTTGGCCCGGTTTACCGGATTATTCCGGACAGCCCGTTATAAAACGGCTCCGGCATGTCTCCTTGCAGCTAAAAAACCGTATCAGTTATTCCTTCATCAAATACCTTCCGAAGAATATGCCGAAATTGTTACGGATGAGCCGCAAATATATGATGAGCTGAAAGCCTGTCTGCCGGAAATCGGTGTGGCAAGTGAAAAACTTCGTTTTTATAGGGACACGGAATATTCCCTGTTAAAGCTTTATAGTATTGAGAGCAGATTGAAAGAGGCCTTGTCAGCTCGTGTGTGGCTCAAACCGGGCGGTTATCTTGTTATAGAGCCAACTGAAGCTTTGACTGTAATAGATGTGAATTCGGGCAAATACAGCGCCAAAAAAGCCAGGGAAGAAACCATCAGTGCAGTTAATTATGAGGCGGCCCGTGAAATTGCCCTGCAGATAAAGCTAAGAAACCTTTCAGGAATCATTCTTGTGGATTTTATAAATATGAAAGATGTCGGGCAGGCAGAAGAGCTGGTAGAATATATGACCCAGCTGGTCAAACAAGACCGTGTGAAAACAGTAGTGGTGGATATGACTCCTCTGGGCTTACTGGAAATCACCAGAAAGAAAGTCAATCAATCACTGGCACAGCAATTTGCCAAAAAGGAGGACAAGTATGTCAATTGAGAATCTGAAGCATACTGACAGAAAAACCGTAACAATCTGTTTTGCCAATAACAAAGGCGGCAGCGGTAAAACCACCACCTGCTCAAATGTCGGTGCTTCACTTTCTGCTATGGGAAGAAAGGTGTTGCTGATAGATGGGGATATGCAGATGAATCTGACACTGGCGTTTCTGGAAGAAGAAAAAGTCCTGGAATACTGCAGCAGTGAAAAAAATCTGTATCATGCGGTAAAAAACCAGAATGATTTACAGGATTATATTGTTTCTGCCGAAATAACGGATCTTGATCTGATTCCTTCCTCCACGTTGATGAGTTCTATTGAATATGAACTGTTTACCAAATGGCAGAGAGAATTCATCCTTGGTAAAATCCTTCAAAAAGTAAAGGACTCTCATTTTTATGATTATATACTGATCGATGCGCCGCCGACACTTGGCGGATGGGTCATGAACATTTTATGTGCTTCCGACCATCTCATCATCCCTGTGGAAGCCAGCCCTTGGGGACTTTTTGGATTGGCCAATATGTTTGAATTTCTGCAGACAACAAGGGAGATTGCTCCACAATTGGAGGTATTGGGGATTGTTATAACCAAAGTGGATGAACGTAAAAACTATGTGAAACAGACCAGGGAGAGTCTGGCTGATTTAGAGGATGTATATATTTTTCCTGCTATGATCCATGTTGACAGCTCGGTTGAATGGGCCCAGGACAACAGCAAACCGGTGGTTACATATAAAAAAAATAGCCGTAGTGCGAGAGAATATCAAAGTCTTGCATTGGATATTATAAAACATCTGGAAAGCTTTTAACCTGACTTGGCAAGAATTCTCCTCTTAGGTGGTGGGATGAATTGTTGGGCTGTCTTTATCATGATGGTTTGTATGTTTGTATATGGAAAGGAAGGAATATGAATTGCAATTTATAAGGTTTGAAAAAGTTAAGGATGGTAAATATCTTAAAAATTATGAATTAACTTATGAAAATAAAATTGGAAAAGAAAAGATTTATGAAATCGTCAGCCGCAAAGAATTAAATGATATTTCGGACATTGGTCGTCAGCCAAGCGGTGTCTCTATTGTAGCAACAAATAATGACAGAATGCTTTTGCTTCATGAATTCCGCATGGGAATTAATAAGTTTATTTATAATCTGTGTGCCGGGATGATAGAAGAGAACGAGACCATTGAAGAATGTATCTCCAGGGAGTTATACGAAGAAACCGGATTGCATGTAAGAGAAATAGTAAAAATCCTTCCCCCGTCTTATTCTGCCGTGGCTATATCAGATACGAAAACTTATATTGCATTTGTTGAAGCTGAAGGCGAATTTGCAGATTATTCTTCCGAAAATGAACTGATTGAAGCCCGGTTTTATAGCAAAGAAGAGATTAATAAGTTACTGGAGACAGAAGAATTCAGCTCCAGAGCCCAAATGGCGGCTTATTTCTTTGCAAAGCAGTAATTCACACCCACCCAACTATGCGCAAAAGGCAAGTTTAACGAATAGTTGCTGGGAGGGCATAGCAACTATTCGTTAAACTTGCGAGGTGGTTGGTATATTGTATTTGTGGGGGTTATGCATTATTTTTGTAGATATTCATTTATTATGGGTATGTTTTAGTTATCGTCATTTGTATCTGTATCTGTATCTGTATTTGTATCTGTATTTGTATCTGTATCATCAGGTTCTTCGTTTTTATTTTTTATATTTGCAGTAATTGTTTTTTTGTTTAGTAACTGCCAGATTGTTCTTTTTGTATCCGGTTTGTATTCATGGAAACCATCTTCATCAATGGAACCTACTTTTAAATATGGTTCTGTTTCTTCTGGCAGGTCCTTCTTGCGTAATGCTGAATTTACCAGTGATTTAACTGCGGCATAGATAATGGCAAATATTGGTACTCCTACGATCATACCCAATATGCCAAATAGTCCGCCAAACAGTGTAATGGAGAAAATAACCCAAAAACCGGCGATTCCGGTTGAATTTCCGAGAATTTTGGGGCCAATGAGGTTTCCATCCACTTGCTGCAAAAATAATATGAATAAAAGGTAATATACACAGGTAAGGGGATTGGATAAATCCACCAAAAATACCAGTATACCGGTTGGAATAGCTCCCAGGAAGGGACCGAAAAAAGGGATTATATTAGTTACACCAATCACTAAACTGATCAACATTGCATAAGGTGTCTGCATTATAGAGGTACCAATAAAACATAATATGCCAATAATGATAGAATCCAGTATCTTACCGCTTACAAAACCGCTGAAGGTCTGATGGGTAAACCGGAAATTGTGAATGACTGTGTTGGCTGTATTTCTTTCAAATATAGCATAAGCAATCTTTTTTGCCTGTCCCGCAAATTTTTCTTTACTGGCTAATACATAAATTGAAATAATAAAGCCTATTATAAAATTCCAAAGCTGCTTAAGAGTACTGATTACACTCATTGACACAGTTCTAATCAGCGCACTGGAACTGGGGAGTAAAACTCCATTCATCCATCCTTCCAGTTCGGTTGAATATCTGTCAATCATTCTCAATACATAATCCTTTATTTCCGGATTATTAGCCAATAGCTCTTCATTGAGCCAGGTTGTAAAATTGTTGATATAGTTATCAAAATTATAGATAATGCTCTGGATGCTGGGTATGATCTGGGATAATAACATGGATATGATTCCATAAATTATTAAAAAAAACAAAAAAGCAGTAATCAAAACACCCAAACCCCGTAAGATACGGCTTCGCTTTTTCGTATCCTTAAGTTTTAATGTATCTGCTAAAGGGACCAGAATACGTCTTTCAACAAAATTTAATGCAGGGGTAAGCAGATATGCCGTTACCAGTCCCATTAACACTGGCATAAAAATATTATTTAACAGCTGTAATCCCTTTTTAACGTTAACACCATGAAATATCAGGTAATAGAGACAAATGCTTGATGCTATCACTAGAAATGCGGTAGTTCCCCATTTGAAATATTTGTCACTCTTCCACTTCATAAACAAAAACCCTCTCTTAATATCCGTCTATATAATTATTTATATATCAATATATCTATCTATATATCTTACATGTTAAATAAAATTTATACAAGTAAAGGTTCTCTTATGAATAATGAAATTTATATAAATTAATATAAAATATATTTAAAAATGCAAATATTTATTATATCTATTGTCTCCCGTCCAAAAAAAGTTTAAAATAAAGCAGATGGTAACCCGTTTGGCAAATGTGAAAGCTTCCTGTATAATATAAAATATAAAGGGAGTTGACTAAATTAAATACCTCAAGTAAATTTAGATTAATACTGACCAGACTGTTGGTAAAAATCTAAAGAATACAAGAGGTATCTAAGA